>Ga0207422_1000133_pt1 | contig 281685 bp, 265 predicted proteins | sample MarCyaLeptolynsp_FD_187757 | JGI IMG/M metagenome (GOLD analysis project Ga0207422, IMG submission 187757) | Marine cyanobacterial communities from Panama - species 1 Leptolyngbya sp. (SPAdes) | ecosystem: Environmental > Aquatic > Marine > Unclassified | place: Panama: Panama City | collected... | reverse complement strand
GGGGGGGGGGGGGGGGTAATTGAATGAAATAGAGGTATTTGAAAAGTTTTCTTGATGGCTAGGTTTTAGATTAACATTAATTTCCAATTAAAAATACTTAAAATATTTTTAATAAAATTTTATTTAACTAATTAGTTTCAACTAGGTTAACAAGTAAATATACATCTCTCTTCATTTTTATAGTATGCACTCAAGCGATTGGTATATATTTAACTTGAAATTTAGCAGTAATGGACAAATGCTTTACGAGAGTCAGCCTTCCATAAAAAACACAAGAAACCTTCTCATTTTGAGGAGGTTTTATCATATTTGATAAAACCATTCCAATGAAAAAGTTAATTTTCATAATCGCATTTTTTGTTTCTCAAGTTGGTTTTGAGCAGTATAATACATTTCAGGTTTTTACAAATTATGACGAAATTTTTGAAAACATTGGTAACGAACCGCAATTTGTTGAACCATTTCATGGCTTTTTATCGGAGCATGGGTTTTATTACAATTACATACATATTCATCATGAAGTTTATTTTGATGATGATCCTGGTAATTATATACTTCAAATGTTTGTGGTTCCCGAGCAGGCAAATGCACTGGAAAACTTATTGATAGATAGCGATATAATATTCAAATACATCAGATATGATGGTGAGACCCCTTATTATCTTGACAGATTGTATATAGAATTTTTTGAAATACCTGAGTTTTTGGGTATTCAGGATGGAGTGGTGGTAACTGATGATGAGTCATTAAATATCGTCTTTGAAGCTTATCAAATAGACAATTATGAGCAGTTTGAGAGTTCGCCTAATTTCCTAATAAGGTGTAATGGATGCGATATCTTTGAACTTGCTCAGGAAATTGTTGGTGTTGATATTGTTGAAAACGCATTTTTAACGGAGTATTCAACTGTACTCAGTTTAGATGAGATAGAAAAACTAAATGGGATTATACTTTCACCTAACCCAAATGACGGGGACTTTGAGATTGTGTTAAATAGTGGTGAGTTCATAGGAACTCAACTTACAATTTTTGATACGCTAGGAAAAAAAGTTCACGAGGAAAATCTATTAGAAACAAAAAATCCTATTCAGTTGGATGGTATCAACCCCGGCATATACTTTTTACGTCTGGATTACAAAGGAAAAAGTAGTGTAAAAAAATTCATTGTCAGGAAATAATATTTATTCCTTTCACTTCATAGTTTCATAGTTTATTTTCAAATTGCATACATTTAGGGAAAATTTTAAACCCTTGAAACAACTTCTTATATTACTATTTTTAGTACTTTTTTGGGGTTGCAACCCAAATGACGATAGCATTGCCTGCACTCAGGAAGCCAGGGCAGGATTAAATGTCACTGTAAAAGATGCTGCAACTAATAATTATTTGGGAACAGGAACCACAGTTGTTGCAACAGATGGCAGTTATTATGAAACCCTTGAATATATGGATGGTATTGTGCCCACGTTTGCAGGAGCCTGGGAACGGGAAGGAAATTATATTCTCACGGTTTCATCAGAAGGATATGTTACTTATGTTTCTGAAACCATTACTGTAACTGCAGATGAATGTCACGTAATACCACAGCAAGTGGAAGTTTTATTACCGCCTCAATAGGCTCTAAAATCGGTATCCAATTCCCAGTCCTGCGTGAAACTCAATGGCTGAGAAGCGTTCTTTGACTTCATCACTGAAGTTTCTGCCGATACTCCCATATAATGAAATAATAAACGAGTTACTGAAATTCCATTTATACCCTGACCCCAATCCAAGAATAAAGGTATTCATGTCTGTGGTCACTTCTTCAATGAGCGGCGGGAAAAAATCATTATCTCTAGTCACTTCTTCAAAATCACCAAAACGGTATTTTACAAAAGGATTGAAAAACAAACCCGAGCCGGGGTTTTCAGTGCCAAAATAAAAGTTGTATCCCAATTTCACACTATTTGTATTGAACTTATTGGTTTTCGTTTCGTCATAAAAATTAACCCGGTCGTTGATCAAAACTTCAACATCCATGGATTGATTATAGTCAAAAAGGTGTTCATAACCCACCTCTACCGATGCAAAAGCAATAACTCCGGCAATGTTTAGTTTTATTTCGTTATTGGGAAATTCCTGAGCAGAAAGAGGATTAAAAAAAAGGAAGGTTAATACCAGTAAGGCTATTTTTTTCATCTTAGATTTTAAATGGTGAGAAACTATTTAACGATTGGTTTGTAACAAATTTTAAAATGGTTGCACTAATTTATAAAAATAAACCAAGATACATGATGAAATCAAAACAAATAATTAGTGCGCTTATTTGGGCGGCAGTAATTATAGCGCTCTCTATGCTTATGAAAGATTCTCCAAATTATAAATTGATGTTTATCCTGTTGATTGGTGCTTCTAGTGCCCAGCTGGTTACTTTGTCATCTTATTCTGGCAAGTGGAAAAAATCTTGTGTTAAGAAGAATCTTTAGTTTTTTAACTTAGGAGTGTGATGCACTGCAAGTTTTTACTGAACGCCTTTGCAAAAGTTTATTAGTAAACATTCCTGCCTTTTTCATCTGGATATAAAGTCCAAACCGGATCGCTTTGCCAAAAGTCCTTTGTATCGATATCAAGAACGGTTACCGGTCCTTTAAATGCAGCTCCGGTATCGATATTCCAAACGTTTTGAGCCAGGTGGGGGATTGTTTTCCCAATTCTTGTCACAGGTGTATGACCAATATAAATTTCTTCAAACAATTTGAGCCTTTGAGGAAATTTTGGGTCTTCCTTTTTTAGGTTTAAATCTGTTGCCAATGCCATTTCCCAAAGGGTTCTATCCCAATAATAAGCAGTTTTATGGTATTCAAATTGTGGTCCATTTAGGTTTTGAAAACCGGCGTGAATGAAAAGTCGGTTTTTAGTGTCAATATAATATTCATTGAGGTTTTCAAAAAAGTTTTTATGGCTTTCTATTTCGTGTCTGCTTAAATTGTCATAACTGTCAATGGATGATTGACCACCTTGCTCTACCCATTGCTGTGGTTTTTCATTTTTTGCAAGATAATGGTAACACAAATCGTCGTGATTGCCTTTGATGAAAATGCATTTGTTTTCTGCTGCCAGCGAAATTAAAAATGAAACAGTTTCAGCACTTTCGCTCCAGCCGTCCACATAATCACCTAAAAAAATCAAGGTATCGGTAGCGGTTATACCTGCCCTGTTTATTGCTTGAACAAGGCCTTTATACCCGCCGTGTAGGTCTCCAATTACAAGTGTTCGCATTTTAATTATAATTTACTTTTCTTAAAATTCGCATTGCCTCTTTGTAAGAAGCATATACTTTTTCATCATACATTTTAATAATAGCTTTTGCTTCCTCTAATTTTTCCTTCGCATCTTCAAAATTGTTGAGGTAGCAAAGCAAATAAGTAGCCGGCAAATTGGTAATATCTTTTTCTTCTCTTTTATTAAAAGGAATGTTTTTTCTTAATTTATCCAGCAGTGCGTTGTTACTATTGTATATGTGATACAGTGTTTTTTTATTGAATTGGGGCGGCTCAAAAATAAGGTTGCTGTTGATGTTATAAGAACCGTTTTCATTAAAATCAATGGTAAGTTCTTCCAATGGGTAGTATTTGATTTCGTTGTGAAGACCCAGTTTGACATATTCAACAATTTTGAAATAGTCTTCAGTAAAATCAATGGTGATTTCATCAAGTGCTGAATAAAATAAACGAACCTGCTCATTGATTAACTCAATATCAACGCGCGAATAAAACGTATTGCCTTTCACTTTTTTAGGAATCCCTGCCCAGCATACCACAAAAATTTCTTTAAAAACTTTGTAGTGCGCGTCCAGATTATTATGCCGGTTTACTATAAAGTCCATAACGCCATCCAGCGTCAATTTGATGTTGTTTTTTGCATGGTTTTCAATTTGAGCTACAATCTGAGAATTGACATCTTTAATTTCGATATCAAAAACTTTGGGCATTGAGATACTGCCATCTCTAAAAAAAACACTGCCTCCCCAATATTTCCAGATGTTTTTTCTTAGAGAGGTAATTTTATTATTGGGTCTAATAGTTACCAACCCCACTACTTTCCCTTCTGCTAAATGAGGAAACGGAATATTTTCATAGGAAATCAAAGGCGCATTTTCTAGGTAAGCATTCACTAAGTTTTGAATTTTACTGTCATCAAAAAAATCTACACCCACAATTTCGTTAGTACTGTCATCTACACCCACGACGATGTATGAATTATTTTTAGGGTTTGAATTACTAAGTGCGCAGATGTGCTTTAAAAATTTTGCCTTACCTTCTTTATTACTCAAATCAAAACGCAGCTTTTTGTCATAAAAACTACACTCATCATTGTGAGCAAGGAGGTTTTTAATAAGAAGCCGTTTGTTAATCATTATCCTATTTCCGCGTAGGCGGAAATCTCATTATTAAATTTCCTATTTTCTATTCACAATTGTACTTGAAGCCTGATCAAGAGGCATCACCACCAAATCTGCAATGTTTACGTGTTGTGGTCGTGTCACAGTAAACCAAATAATCTCAGCGATATCCTCCGGTAAAAGTGGCTGGTATCCCTGGTACACTTTTTCAGCGCGATCTTTGTCTCCTTTAAAACGCACCTCACTAAATTCAGTTTTTACCAGCCCGGGGTGGATGGCTCCCACTTTGATTGAGGTACCATTAAGGTCAATGCGCAATCCTTGATTGATAGCGTCAACAGCAGCTTTACTTGCACAATAGACGCCGCCTTTTGGATAGACTTCCTTAGCAGCGGTTGAGCCGATATTGATGATGTGACCCGAATTTTTCTCAAGCATTTGTGGCAAAATGGCTTTGGTTACATACAGCAATCCTTTCACATTGATATCCATCATGGCTTCCCAATCGTCTGTATTTCCATCCTGAAAAGTATCCAAACCGTGTGCGTTTCCGGCATTGTTGATAAGGATATCGATGGCGGAAAATGCTTCCGGCAGAGAGGCAATACTTTTGAATACATCTTCTATATTTCTTACATCAAAACTTAATGTATGAACACTTGTGTGTTTGTCTAACTCCCCTTTCAGGGTTTTTAATCTTTCGACTCTCCTTCCGCAAAGGATGATGTTGAAATTGTTTTTAGCAAAAACTCTGGCCGTCTCCAAACCTATGCCTGAAGTTGCCCCTGTTATTAGAACTGTTTTTTTATTCATATCTGATTTTAGAAATTCTTTAAAATTAGGGTTTTTAAGTTTTATATAGAAGTTAATTTTTAGTTAAGCTGTGCGTTAACTAGTGTTAAAAAAACAATTCCTGTTCAATTGTGGGGTTACCTATGCATTGAACAATTAACAAATAAATAAAAATATCATGAAAAGTTTAATTAAAATCAGTTTTGTATTTTTTGCGCTTTTTGCATTTATCTCTTGTAGCGATGATGATTCTAATGAAAAGGGAACCTCGAGAGTAATGGTGAGTATGACAGATGCGCCGGGTGATTATGAACACGTTTATGTAGATGTGCAGGATGTTGTCATAAAATACAGTGACAGTGAAGGGGAAGTTTCCCTTGGTAATATCAATGCCGGCATTTATGATTTACTTGAGTTAACAGGTGGAATAAGTGTTTTATTGGCAGATGAAGAAGTGCCCTCTGGAAATATCTCTCAAATGAGACTTATATTGGGAGAAGAAAATTCTGTCGTTATTGATGGAGAGTCTTTTCCGCTTCAAACTCCAAGCGCACAGCAGTCAGGTTTAAAGTTAAATGTAAACCAAACATTAGAAGCAGGAATTTTATATGAGTTCTTACTCGATTTTGATGTAAATGAATCTATCGTTGTGCAAGGTAACGGAGGGTATATATTAAAACCCGTTATTAGAGCAAGCACTTCCGCAGAGTCAGGTTCTATTTCAGGAACTGTATTGCCGTTAGGATTTCAAACTTTGGTAACCGCCTCAAACAATGAACAAACAATTTCTGCATACACCAACTCAGAGGGAATTTTTGTTCTTCACGGTGTTCCGGAGGGAACCTATACTGTCACTATTGAGCCCGAGCTAACCTCAGGATTTGAAGTATTGGTGCTTGAAGATGTGGTTGTTATCAATGGAGAAATAACAGCTTTGGGTAATATAACATTACTGTAAATATTAGGATTTAAATAAAATATTCATACAGGTGGTGCTAAATAGCACTGCCTGTTATTTTTAACCAATTGTTAACAGCATAACTGCTTAGATTTTTTCAATTTGCACCCTCATTAATTTATGCTTAAAATAAACGGTTATGGAAGATACTAGCGCAACAATAGACATTGGAGCATTAAATGAAAAGATTGAAAAAGAAAGTGCTTTTGTTGACATTCTCACCATAGAGATGAACAAAGTTATTGTGGGTCAAAAACACATGGTGGAACGTCTTTTAATTGGATTGTTGGGACAAGGCCACATACTACTTGAAGGGGTACCCGGTTTGGCCAAAACACTTGCCATAAATACTTTATCACAAGCCGTACACGGAACCTTCAGCAGAATTCAGTTCACTCCGGACTTACTGCCCGCAGATGTAATTGGAACCTTGATTTACAACATGAAACTCAATGATTTCAGCATCAAAAAAGGTCCCATTTTTGCCAACTTTGTCTTGGCTGACGAAATCAACCGTGCCCCTGCCAAAGTACAATCGGCTTTATTGGAAGCTATGCAGGAAAAGCAAGTAACCATTGGTGAGGAAACATACAAGCTAGACAAGCCTTTTCTGGTGATGGCAACGATGAATCCTATTGAACAGGAAGGAACCTATCCTTTGCCTGAAGCTCAAGTTGATAGATTTATGTTAAAAACGGTCATCAAATATCCTCAATTAAACGAGGAACAACTTATTATCAGACAAAACTTAAAAGAAGGTTTCAGTAAAGTCAATCAAGTAGTAACCTTGGAGCAAATCAAACGCGCTCAAGATGCCGCAAGGGAAGTTTATATGGATGAAAAAATTGAAAAATACATCCTTGATATCATTTTTGCCACCCGAACCCCTGAAAAATACAACCTCGCCGAAATAAAGCCCCTCATTCAATATGGAGCCTCTCCTCGTGGAAGCATCAATCTGGCTATCGCCTCAAAGTGTTATGCATTCATCAAACGTAGGGGTTATGTAATTCCCGAAGATGTTCGTGCTGTCGTTCACGATGTTTTACGCCACAGAATTGGTGTTACCTATGAAGCTGAAGCCGAAAACATCACTTCTGAAGACCTCATCAATAAAATCGTCAACCAAATAGAAGTACCCTAATTAGTTACTAATTTTCAAATTTTTCATTTCAAAATTTATAATTATTGGTTATTTGAAATTTGGAACTTAAATAGTTTAATTTATAGAAAAACAACGAAAGTCTCTCTCCTTTAGAGAGGGATTTAGGGAGAGGAAAATGGATACTAAAGAACTTCTAAAAAAAGTCAGAAAAATTGAAATCAAAACCCGAAGGTTGAGTGACAACCTTTTTGGTGGTGAATATCATAGTGCTTTTAAAGGAAGGGGGATGACTTTTAGTGAAGTGCGTCAATATCAGTTTGGGGATGATGTAAGAAATATAGACTGGAATGTAACCGCCCGATATAGCGAACCCTTTGTAAAAGTTTTTGAAGAAGAACGCGAGTTGACTTTAATGCTACTTGTTGATATTAGTGCCTCAGAGGTTTTTGGCTCAACACACCAATTCAAAAATGAAATTATCACCGAAATTGCTGCCACATTAGCTTTTTCAGCATTACAGAACAACGATAAAATTGGGATTGCTCTTTTTACTAATCAAATAGAATTATATATACCGCCCAAAAAGGGGAAGTCTCACGTGTTGCGCATCATCAGGGAATTGATTGAGTTTAAACCCAAGAGCAAAAAAACCAACATCGAGCAAGCCCTTCAGTTTTTGGCCAATGTGCAAAAGAAAAAAGCTATTGCCTTTGTGCTTTCAGACTTCATTACCGATGAAAATTATGAAAGTGCTCTAAAAATCGCGGCAAAAAAACACGACCTCACCGGTATACGCATTTATGATCAACGCGAGGAGCAAATACCTAATCTGGGGGTCATTCAAACAGAAGATGAAGAATCAGGAGAAACATTGCTTGTGGACACAAGCTCAAAAAAAGTGAGAGTAGCTTATTCAAAATACTACCTTGAAAAAGTGAGTTTTTTTCAGGAAACCTTTCAAAAAAGTGGCGCAGGCACAATGAATTGCAGAGTGGACGAGAGTTATGTTAAAAAATTAATGGGATATTTTAAAAGACGGTAACAAATTAATGCTAGACAAAATAAAAAATAGGACTATTTTCAACATACGTTGCTTTGTCAATGAGCAGTTGTTTTTGGCTTTTCTTTATGTCTTTATTTTTCTTTTTAGTTTTTCAGGTTTCTCTCAAGTCAAAGCAACACTAGATACTGCTGCGATAAAAATAGGCGAAGAAATCACATATCGCATTGAAGTCCTGGCAGATTCGAGCTCTGTAGTTCTCTTTCCCGAAGGTCAAAGTTTCCTTCCGCTTGAAGTGATTGAGTTTTACCCCACAGATACCACGTTTGAAAACCAAAAAACGAAACTCATCAAAAAATATGGTCTCACTCAATTTGATTCCGGCAGGTATGTCATCCCAAGGCAGCTGTTGCGCATCAATGAGCAAGCTTTTTATACAGACTCCTTACTGGTAGAAGTTGCAGATGTTGAGGTGGACACCTTAAAACAACCCATGTTTGACATCAAACCTGCTATAGAAGTTCCTCCTGTCAAAACAAACTGGTTAAAATATGTTCTGTGGGGGCTTCTTATTTTGATCATCATTGCTCTTTTGGTTTATTTTATTTTACGCCAAAAGAAAAAAATGGAAGAAGCAAAAAGACAACTCCCTCCTTTTGAAGAAGCGCTGGTTGCCCTAAAAACACTCGACACTTCAAACTATTTAAAGGAAAATAAAGTAAAGGACTATTACTCTTCACTTACAGAAATTGTAAAACGCTACCTCGACCGCGAAGTGGATGAAGCCGCTCTTGAAAGCACAACTGATGAGTTAATATCAAGACTGGAGCTTCACAAAGATTCCGGTCATCTGGACTTTGACAAAGCAACGATAAACAGGCTAAGAGAAATTTTAAAACGTGCCGATTTAATCAAATTTGCCAAAATGCAGATGGAATCGGGTCAAGCAAATCTAGACAGAGCAGACATTGAAGAAATCATCAAAGAAACCCATGAATCAATACCCGAACCTACTGAAGAAGAAAAATTAAAAGACGCTCTGTATCAAGAAGAACTTTTGAAGAAAAAACAAAAACAAAAGCGCCTTTATATTGCAGGAGGCATCGCCTCTCTACTCATCATTGGTTTGGCTCTTTTGTCTTTGATTTTTGGGGTGGATGAAGTGAAAGATAAACTTTTTGGAAACTATACCAGGTCCCTTGTTGAAAAAACGTGGACAAAAAGTGAATATGGCAGCCCGGCAATTATTCTGGAAACCCCTGAAGTTTTGGTCAGAAAAACAACTCAGGACGAATTTGTAATCACTAAAAACCTTGATGATATTTTTACCTTTGGAGACATTCAAAAGAAAATTTACATCTATGTGGGTTCTGCAAAAGCGCAAGACACAACGGCTCAAAGTTTAGAACTTTTACTGGAAGAAAAAATGATATTACTGGAAGAAGCCGGTGCGACAAATCTTATAGTGATGGACGAACCCTTCACCACTGAAAAAGGAGTTACGGGAATCAAAGCAACCGGAGAGTTTAATATCAGTTTGGGTAAAAACAAGTTTAAAAAAGCAAAAAGTGAATATGAACTGGTCATTTTTTCTCAAGAGGGAAGCACACAAGAAATCCTTATAGTCATTGAAAAAGATGATATCTATGCCCAGCAAATAAAAGAACGAATTTTAAAATCTGTAGAAATTGAAGTATTAAAACAATGATCCCTTTACAATTTGAATTTGTAAATCCCGAGTTTTTCTGGCTGTTTTTAGCATTGCCGGTGGCAATCGCGTGGTTTTTATGGAAACGCAAAGAATTAACCGCTTCAGTAAAACTTTCTTCTTTGAAGGGATTAAAAACATCATCAAATTGGTTGGCAAAACTACGCCCTCTTCTTTTTGTTCTTCGCCTCATTGCTTTATCGCTGTTTATCGTTGCTATGGCAAGACCACGCTTTGTCGACACAACCACGAAAATTAAAAAAACCGAAGGCATTGATATTGTCATGGCAATAGATGTTTCCGGGAGTATGCTTGCTCGAGATTTAAAACCCAATAGGCTGGAAGCCCTTAAAAAAGTGGCCTCAAACTTTGTAATGGATCGTCCTAATGATCGTATTGGAGTTGTGATCTATGCAGGCGAAAGCTATACACAAGTACCACTCACAACTGACAAAGCTGTGGTTGTTAACGCCATCAACAGCATTTCTTATGGAAATACCATTGAAGATGGAACAGCCATAGGAGAAGGACTTGCTACCGCAGTAAACCGCCTTAAAGACAGTTCCTCAGAAAGTAAAGTGGTCATCTTGCTCACAGACGGTGTAAATAACACCGGATATATTGACCCGATGATTGCCACAGAACTTGCACTAGCTTTTGATATCAAAGTTTATGGTATTGGTCTTGGCACTACAGGAAATGCAATGGCCCCCGTGGCTATCAATCCCAATGGTTCATTTAGATATGCAAATATACCGGTCGTTATCGATGAAGATTTGTTAAAAGAAATATCCAAAGCTACAGGCGGAAAATATTTCAGAGCTACTAGCACTTCAAAGCTAGAAGATGTATATGAAGAAATCAACAAGCTTGAAAAAACTGAAATTGAAGAGTTTCAATACACGAGTTTTGAGGAATACTTCCGAATCTTTATTTTATGGGGAGTCGCCTTTTTATTATTAGAATTCTTGTTAAAATATACACTGTTTAGAAGTTTTATATAAATGTATCAACTAGAAAACACATCCTATTTCATAGTATTAGCTGCTATACCGCTGCTAGTAGTCGTGTATCTGATTTTTACAATTTGGAAAAGCCGCAAACAAAAAAACTTTGCTCAAAAAGAAGCACTTAAAAGGTTGAGCCCTTCCCAATCAACATTTAAAAGTATTTTAAAACTCATTTTGGTTTGCTTGGCGTTGTTTTTATTGGTCATCGCGCTGGTCAATCCAAGAATGGGAACCAAAACTGAAGAAATTAAACGAGAAGGTGTTGATGTCGTTTTTGCGCTTGATGTTTCCAAAAGTATGCTCGCAGAAGATATTGCACCCAACAGGCTTGAAAAAGCAAAACAAATCGTCAACCAGTTGCTTAACAAGCTGGGAGGTGACCGCGTGGGTATTATTGGGTATGCCGGAAGTGCCTTTCCTCAACTACCCATCACCACAGATTACAATGCTGCACGAATGTTTTTGAGCGCGATGAATACAGACATGGTATCCTCTCAAGGCACTGCTATTGCTGAAGCTATTGAATTATCAAAGACCTATTTTGACCCTGAAAATCCCACCAGTAAAGTTTTAATCATCATTTCAGACGGTGAAGATCATCAAGGAAATACCACAGCCATTTCCACTGAGGCTTCAAATGAAGGAATAAAAATAATCTCAATTGCTGTTGGTAAAGCATCGGGAGGTCCTATACCAATAAAAAGAAATGGCATTCTTCAGGAATATATGCGAGATAATAACGGGGAGCGGGTCATCACCCGAATGCAAGAAGATGTGCTAAGAGAAGTTGCTACAAAAACCAATGGGCTGTTTCTCTATGGAGATATTACCTCTGAAGTAGTTGAAGAAGTCTCAAAATACTTAAACACTCTAGATAAAGAAGCCTTTGAGGCAGTGCAATTCTCAGAATTTAAAAATCAGTTTCAATGGTTTTTGGGCGCGGCGTTACTCCTTTTGTTTATTGATGTTTTTCTTCTCGAAAGAAAGACAATCTGGTTAGAGAAACTCAACCTGTTTAATGAAAAGAAACGATGAAAAAGTATTTCCTATTCATAGCGCTCCTGGTTTTCTCTTTTGCTTTTTCACAATCAAAAGAACAAATAGCCCTTGTCAAAGAAAATCAGGAACTTTTATCTGAAGCTCAAAATGACATAAAAGAAGGTGATTTTGCTTCCGCAGAAGCGAAATACAGAAAAGTTATTGGAAGCGACCCAAAAAACACAGAAGCCAAATACAATTTAGGAAACCTTTATTACAGAATGGGTAAAAACAAAGAAGCTCAAAAACGATACCTCCAAGCCATAGAAGCCGCCCAATCAAAATCTGAAAAACACAAAACCTATCATAATTTGGGTAATGTGTTTATGAATGAAAAACAATATCGCCCGGCTGTTGAAGCTTATAAAAATGCCTTGCGAAATAACCCCACAGATGATGAAACCAGATATAATCTTGCTTTAGCTAAAAAAATGCTTGAAGAACAAGGTGATGATGGGGGAGGCGGTGATGACCAAAATGAAGAAAATCAAGACGAAAAACAAGAAGGCGATAAAGAGGAAGAACAAGACCAGGGAGATGAAGGAAATGATAATGAAGACAAAGGTGATGAAGGAGATAAAGAACAAAATAGTCCTGAAAAGGATAAAGATGGAGAGCCTAAAGACCCTCAGGAGGGTGAAGAGGAAGGAACCCCTCAACCCAGAGAAGGAAAACTTTCCCCTCAACAAATTCAAAGTTTGCTTGAGGCCATGAATAATGAGGAGAAAAAAGTACAAGATAAAATCAATGCCGAAAAACAAAAAGGAGCCAAGGTAAAACCTGAAAAAGATTGGTAGCAATTAGCATATTATGTCAAGAACATAAAGACTGTAGGCTTTTGGCCTTAAAATGAGCTTTTTATGAAATTTTTTAATTTTTTTAAGTAAAAATTAATATGATGCTAACAAATTGAGTTTTACATTCGCAGTGGCTCAATTCATACCATGAAAACAAAGTTTACCCTAATATCCATTCTCTTTTTATTTGCAAACACACTGTTTGCTCAGGTGAGCTTTGTTGCTAAAGTAAGTAAAGAAAAACTCGGCATTAATGAGCGTTTGCGTGTAGATTTTGAAATGAATCAAGATGGTGATAATTTTCAACCACCACAATTTAATGGATTCAGGGTAGTTGCAGGCCCCAACCAATCGGTAAGTAACATGTGGATTAATGGTAAGCGCACCTATTCTAAAACTTTCAGTTATTTTTTATCTCCCACAGCCAGAGGTACTTTTACCATTGGGCAAGCATCCATAGAAATTGATGGCGAAATTTATAAAACCGTTCCCATTGATGTTGAAGTGGTTGCTGCTGTTGACACCCCAAAAGACGGAGACAATATAGACCTTGCTTCTCAAGGAGACCTCCATCTTGTCGCTGAAATATCAAAAGCAAATCCATACCTCAACGAGGCTGTTACAGTAGTTTACAAACTTTATTTCTCGCCCGAAACCTCCATTAGCGGTTACAGAGTGATTGACAATCCCACATTTGCTGACTTCTGGAGCCAAAACATTGACAATAACCAAATACAAGTTCAAGAAGGAACCTATCAAGGAAAACCCTATTTATATACCGTTTTAAGAAATACCTTGTTGTATCCTCAAAAAACAGGAAAAATTCAAATTGAGCCTCTCTCTCTTGATGTTCAATTGCAGGTAAGAACAAACCGTAGAGATATCTTTGGGCGACCCTTTATGACACGTACCAACAGGACACTCTCCTCTGCCAGTAGAACAATTGACGTAAAACCTTTACCACTAGAAGGACAACCCGCAAATTTTTCAGGAGCAGTGGGCACCTTTAATTTAGAGGTAAAAACAAACAAAACAAAGCTCGATGCCAGAGAGTCTTTAGAGTTAACAGTAGCGATTTCGGGCACCGGAAACCTTAAACTTTTTAGACCTCCTGCCATTACCTCTCCAACAACTTTTGAAGTATATGAGCCCGAATTTAAAGACCGAGTGACCACCACTCAGTCAGGCATGAGAGGTTCTATTTCTGAAAACTACACATTGGTTCCACAGTTTCAGGGAAACTATTCAATTGACCCGGTTATTTTCAGTTATTTTGACCCTAAAACCGGCACTTATAAAACCATTACTTCCGGCGAACTCTTGATTGAAGTAGAGCAAGGTCCTGTTGCAAGCACACCCGCTGCCGGCACTGGTTCTCAACCTGCATATAGGCAACCCGTTGTCATGGCAAATGAGCAGTTTAAGTACATCAAATTAGACTCAAATCTTAAACCAATTGACCGTCCAAAATTCTTCAATTCAGTTGCATTTTGGTCACTTTTTACAGGCCCTTTATTGCTTATACCCTTATTTATTTTTATTGGTAAAAAGCAGAAAGACCTTCAGGAAGATATCGCAGGGCAGCGTCTTAAAAAAGCTAACAGGCTCGCTAAAAAATACCTTTCAGAAGCTAAGAAAAATAAAGGAAATCAAACCCAATTCTATGAGGCACTTGAACGTGCACTGCACAATTATCTCAAATCTAAACTGTCTATAGAAACATCCGATTTCTCAAAAGAACGTATCGAAGGAGTTTTATTGGACAGAAGTGTATCTCAAGAAGCGAGCTCAGAGTTTATTAATCTACTAAAGAGTTGCGAGTATGCTCGATATACACCCGCCACAGAAGGTGCTATTCAGCTTGATTATGACAAAGCTGCAGAGGTTATTTCTACAATTGATAAACAAATTAAAAAGGCATGAAAGCCCATAATGGGCATTTAAAAAAGAATGACAACACCAACCGATTATATACAAAACTAAATCAATGGTTTATAAATTTTTTTTATAGATGAAAAAACTAATCTGTTTGTTGTTTATCGCAATAAGCTTCTTTGCCTTTTCGCAAAACGAACAAAAATTTGAACAAGGTAAAGAGCATTACAAAGAGGCCAATTATGAAGCGGCTATTTCTTCCTGGGAATCTATTTTGGAATCCGGGGAACACTCTGCTGCTTTGTATTTCAATTTGGGAAACGCTTACTACCGCATTGATCAAATCGCACCAAGTATTTATTATTATGAAAAAGCCTTGCAGCTTGCTCCCGGTGACCCCGAAATAAAAAACAACTTGGCATTTGCTCAAAATCAAACAATTGATATAATTGAACCTTTACCAAAAAATTTATTCAGTTCCTGGATTGAGCGAACCACACAGCTTTTTTCTTTTGACAATTGGGCTAAAACTGCTTTAGTATTTAGCTTTGGATTTGTGATTTTGTTTTTACTCTACTATTTTTCGGTTACTACAATGAGAAAACGTCTTTTCTTTATGGGCTCTTTTCTCTCTTTATTCATTTCTTTGGTGTGCATTTTTTTTGCATTTAATCAATATACTAAAGTTCAAAATAATAAAACAGCCATACTTTTTGCTTCCTCTTCTCAAGTGAGAAGTGAACCTTTAGAGCGTTCAGACATTTCTTTTGTTTTACATGAAGGCACTAAAGTTGAGATTCTGTCTGAGGATGATGAATGGGTCAGAATTAAACTGGCCGATGGAAAAGATGGGTGGATGCGCAAAGGAGATTTAAAAGAACTATAGGTTTTAAATATTATTATTATTTTAACAGAATAATTGCGCGTCCTGTTTATATTTGCCGCAAAATTATTAAACATAATGCGTCCTTTTCTAAGCATATTTTTAATTTTACTTTTTGGTGGTTTTATAGCTACCCCCACCTTTGTTGTTTTAAACGAAATCCCGATTGATATTTCCATTTTACATTCATCCACTGAGGAAGAAAAATCACAGAATGAGTGTTTATTTGAGGAAAATGAAACCAACCGACACTATAATTTCTTCAGTCTTAATACAATTTTATTAGATTCATTTCAAAAGAATATTTTAGATAATTCAGATTCATTTTGGAACACGATTTATTTTGATATTCATATCACACCTCCTGAACAATCATAGCTTTCTAGAGTTCTTACGTTAAGTGAGATTTACTTTGGTGATTTACTATTGTTATGTAATTCATTTAAAGTAAAGCCAAAAAATTTAATCCAATCTTTTTTCAGAAATTTTTCAAATTCAACTATAGCAAATCCATTGATGAAGCTTGGTTGAAGATGGAAATAATCAATTTAATTCATTAAAAAATGAAAAACACAGTATTGACAATTGCTATACTATTGGTTTCAAAAATTGGTTTTTCGCAAAGTAGCGATATTGGCAATTGGTTGATTTATTTTGGAAACAAACAAATCAATGAAAAATGGAACCTGCATCACGAAGTTCAATATAGAAATTTCAACTTTATTGGTGACACAGAGCAATTGTTGTTGAGAGCCGGTTTGGGATACAATTTAAGTGAAAACAACAACAATATTTTGTTGGGTTACGGTTTCATTTATAATGAACCATACATAGCAAATACAGATGAAAAAATAAATTTTAACGAGCATAGGATTTATCAACAGTTTATCACGCGACAAAAATTTAAAAATCTGTCCATTCAACACCGCTATCGTTTTGAACAACGGTTTATTGAAGAGGATTTTAAGCTTCGGTTACGATATTTTCTGGGACTCAACTACATATTGAGCAATAAGGAAGTTTTGAACAATACCCTGTATCTGTCTATGTACAATGAAATTTTTCTGAATACTGAAAATAATTATTTTGACAGAAACCGCATCTATGGCGGAGTTGGGTATCGATTTAATTCAAAAATAAGAACCGAAATAGGTTTTATGAACCAATTAAACTCAGGAGGTTCCAGAAATCAATTTAACATTATCACATTTTTTAATTTTTAATCACTCGGAAAAGCTGAACACCGAAAAACAAAGTAAGCATCAATTTTTAAAACTAAAACCATGAAAAAATTATTATTACTCAGTCTATCAGTACTTTTAACAACACTCATTTCTTGTAAGGAAGAGACTACAAATAAAAAAGAAGTAGCCACTCAATATGATCAAGAACCCATAGTAATAACTCAAGTTCCATTGGTCAATAAGGTATTATCAAAGGAAGAACGCGATGCTATGACACCAGATGATGTGATTGCTCTATTTAAAGAAGGAAACGCTCGTTTTATCAACAACGATTTAACTGTTAGAGACCACTCAGAGCAAGTAAGAAAAACTGCGTCTGGCCAATTTCCAAAAGCAGTGGTGTTGTCCTGCATCGATAGCCGCGTGCCTGTTGAGGATGTATTTGACAGGGGGATAGGCGATATTTTTGTGGGTCGTGTAGCCGGCAACTTTGTTAATGAAGACCTTTTAGGCAGTATGGAATTTGCCACAAAAGTAGCGGGTGCAAAATTAATTTTGGTTATGGGACACGAACATTGTGGGGCAGTTAAATCTGCAATTGATGATGTAAAACTAGGAAACATTACAAGCATGTTATCAAAAATAAGACCCTCAGTAGAGGCAACTTTATATGAAGGCGACAGAACCTCCTCAAATCCAGAGTTTGTTCATAAAGTTAATGAAAGCAATGTATTAAACACAATTGAACAAATTAGAGTTAACAGTCCTATTTTAAGAGAAATGGAAGAGAATGGTGAAATAAAAATTGTAGGAGCTACCTATGATTTAGATACAGGCATTGCTACGTTTTTAGAATAAGTATATTGTATTTTTAATTAAAATCGAAACCTGATGTTGGAAGTTTCAACATCAGGTTTTTTAAAAGTTTCTTAGTATAAATCAAGTTTAACATTATATCAAAATAATTGACAAAAATGACTTGTTGAGGATAGCTAACAAAAAACTTAAATTAATAATTTATTAACAGAAAAAAAGACCAATCAATTGTAGTTTTGCAACTTGTTTTTTAAGTAAAAAAATGAGAGAATTCTACAGTATTTTCTTTTTATTGATTTTCACCGGTTTTTTATCGACCCCCACTTTTGTGGCTTGTTTTGACAATGCTGTAGATCTATCATATATTTTCTCAACAACAGAAGAAGAACAAAATAGTGACGAAAGAAATTTTGCTGACAAATCACCTAAATTAATTAGCAAATTTTTTTCCTTCAATTTTAATTTTATAGAGTTTTTAGGAAACACTACGCCAGATATTCATTTGAATAATTGGAAGACTGTTTATTTTGAACTTCACTCTCCCCCACCCGAACAAGCATAATTTCAAATTGTAATTCTTTTTAATTAAGTCTAACCTTACTTTGAGTTTAAATAACTCAAAGAGAATATTTATTTAGTTATGTTTAAACATATAAAAAAAGATCTCCCGGCTAGTGTGGTGGTGTTTTTTGTTGCCCTGCCTTTGTGCTTGGGTATTGCACTTGCTAGCGGTGCACCTCTTTTTGCCGGGTTAATTGCAGGAATCATTGGAGGAATTGTAGTTGGCTCCATTTCAGGATCTTCACTAGGAGTGAGCGGTCCGGCTGCTGGATTGGTAGTTATTGTATTCAATGCCATTCAAACACTTGGGACTTATGAGGCCTTTCTTCTTGCGGTTGTCATTGCCGGAATCTTTCAGGTTATACTTGGTGTCCTTAAAGCTGGTGTTGTGGGATATTATTTTCCCTCGTCAGTGATAAAGGGGATGCTCGCCGCAATAGGGATCATCATTTTTGTTCAACAATTGCCACATGCTTTTGGTTACAACAGGGCTTATGCAGGTGATACACGTTCCTTATTTTCAGATCAAGAGTCACTTACAAGTGCTCTGCAGAATATGCTGGAATTTATTTCTCTTGGCGCAGTAATCGTTACAGCCGTTTCACTGTTTATACTATTATTTTGGGAAAAAGTATTGGCAAAGAAAAGTGCTATTTTTAAAATAATACCTGGACCACTTGTTGCTGTAATTTTTGGAATTATTTATCAGCTTACATTTGGTAATTCAAATTCAAATTTGTCAATTGAATCACATAACCTTGTAAGTGTACCTATTCCTGAAAATGTAAGTTCATTTTTTGCTCAATTTACCTTTCCGGATTTTTCATTTATTTTCAGTTCTGATATTTACATAGTTGCTATTACCCTAGCGGTTGTAGCAAGTCTTGAAACCTTACTTTGTGTTGAAGCAACCGATAAACTAGACCCCAGAAAACGAGTAACGCCCACAAACCGAGAGCTTGTTGCTCAGGGTGTAGGAAATTCAGTTTCGGGATTAATAGGTGGCTTGCCAATTACTCAGGTAATTGTAAGAAGTTCTGCTAATATTCAAAGTGGAGGTAGAACTAAGCTATCTGCAATTTTGCACGGTTTCTTTTTGATGGCAAGTGTAATTTTAATTCCGAAGTTTTTAAATTTAATCCCATTAGCTGTCTTAGCAGCAGTGCTATTGTTAATTGGTTACAAACTGGCCAATCCAAAACAATTTATACAAATTTTTAAATTAGGTAAAACTCAGTTTGTACCGTTTATTTCAACTGTAATTGCAATTGTGGCAACAGATTTATTAACAGGAATTATTTTTGGATTGACTATTGGGTTTATTACAATTCTAATAAACAGTTACAAAAATTCTCACTTTCTGCATATAGAAGATGTGAGTAACGGTCAGCACAAAATCAAAATGACATTGGCAGAAGAAGTTACATTTTTGAATAAAGGAGCTATCTTACGAGAGTTAAGTACTCTACCAAATAATACTTACCTTGAACTCGATGTAAGAAAAACCAGAGTTTTGGATTATGATGTCCTTGAAATTCTAGACGAGTTTGCCATTAAAGCCAAAAACAGAGATATTAAAATCAAGTTAATTTCAGAGCGGGGTATAGTTGAAAACCCAAAAAGCTACAAGGAGTTTTTTGGACTAAAAGAATCCGCTTAACATATTGTTAAACACATTAAAATCATAAATTTACAAACCTTAAAAATAATATTATGGATGCATTTTATAAATCACTTCTCGACAACAACAAGAAATGGGTACAAAGCAAATTAGACTTAGACCCTGAGTATTTTGAAAAGTTAGCAAAAGGACAACAGCCACCACTTTTATGGATTGGATGTGCAGACAGCCGTGTACCGGCAAATGAAATCATTGGCGCACAACCCGGTGAAGTATTTGTACACAGAAACATCGCCAATATGGTTGTACATACAGACATAAATATGCTGAGCGTGGTTGATTATGCCGTAAATGTCTTAAAGGTGAAACACATCATAGTTTGTGGACACTACGGTTGCGGTGGTGTACAAGCCGCAATGGGCAACAAGTCTTATGGAATTATTGACAACTGGATAAGACACATAAAAAACACCTATCGACTTCACAAAAAAGAACTAGACGCTATAGAAGACGAAGGAAAACGCTTTGACCGCTATGTTGAGTTAAACGTAAGCGAGCAAGTTTTTGATTTGGCCAAAACCTCGATTGTTCAAAATGCCTGGAAAAACAATCAAGACTTAATGTTGCACGGTTGGGTATATTCCATCAAAAGAGGAGTTATCCAAGAAGTAGTTTCTAAAGTAGCAAACAATTCAAAACTCGATGAAGTATATCAGTTAGATTTCTAAATCTTCCTGTTCATTCACATACTCATTGAGTTCTTTAAGTAACTTGGGAAGCACCATGGGCGCAAGCGAAGCAACAGGCTTGTATAAAATGGATGCTTCCTTTTTTTCTTCATCCAAAAAATAAAGGTCGTTTTGGATAGAGTTAATAAAAAGAAACAACACACTTAGAAAAAAAGCTGTTTTAAGCACCCCAAACAGACCACCCATAAGTTTATTCACAAGTCCCAAGGCAACCAGGTCTGCGGTTTTAGTAAGAAGTTTTGCTATGGAGGATATTAAAATTACAATACCAATAAACGTAATGGCAAAGGCAACCAGATTAAGTGTTTGCTTGTCCCAGTTTGTAAAAGACGCTAAAAACCCGGAAACAAACCCGGAAAAATAAATAGCCCCCACAACCCCAAGAACAAGACCCACCAGAGAGGCTAATTCTACAAAAAAACCTTTTCTTATTCCCTGAAATAAACCTATACCAAGAAAAATAGCTAAAATAACATCAAGACTGTTCATAAAATAGAGTTATACCCTGTAAATATAGTAAAACTAGAAAAGGGGTTTGTATCTTTGTGAACTAAAAATTAGTAATGACGTTTTTAATAAAATATACACAGATTAAATGGCAAGAGACGAAGCATTAAAGACCCGTTGGGAAACACTTGTAAAACTGTTGAGTGACAAGTTTGCCGATGGAGACAAACTCGATTTGGATGCCATTATCTATCTGGTGGGAATTCAAGAGTTGGGTCGTTTTCAACGCAAATTTAAGAAAGATGAAAAACTGGACCTGATGCATATTGCTATTTGCAGGCTTTTAGAGCCCTTTGGTTTCTATGAATTTGACTATCAAGATGAAGATGGCTGGCCACACTATAAAGTCATAGAGCAACTCCCTCCTCTCAAAGCCGGTGAACAAAGCATTTTAATGAAAGAAGCTATTGTGCAGTACTTTCTGGAAAAGAAATTTATTGATTGATAATTGCTAAACCTGCTTCCGCAAGTGGGCAAACTGTTAACAGCACATTCGTTAAAACCTCTCACTTTATACATTCTTTGAGCAAAATTTTAAAAAAACTTAAAAACCAGGACTGAGTGGAGTAAGCTTGCTAAGTAAAACTTGAAACTCACAAACTTTGTACATCTAACCTCATACTTCTAAAATTATATTTAATAAATTTGCCCTCAGATAAATCGCAATAAGTATGTTGGAAAAAATAAAAGAGGCAATCGCTGAAGCGGAAAAATTTACAGCAACTTCTCTTCAGGAAGTAGAAGAATTTCGCATCAAATACCTTGGAAAAAAAGGGTTGTTGAACGACTATTTTGCTGCCTTTAAAGAGGTGCCCAATGAGCAAAAAAAAGAATTTGGGCAAACCATTAACAGGCTTAAACAGATAGCTCAAGAAAAGGTAGACACACTCAAAACCAAACTCGAAAGTAGCATTGTTCAAAAAGGAATTTACGGAGATTTAACACGTCCCGGAGACCCCATTGAAATTGGCGGAAGACATCCCATTTCCATTGTAAAAAATCAAATCATTGAAGTATTTTCCCGCATTGGTTTCAACGTGTCTGAAGGACCAGAAATTGAAGACGACTGGCACAACTTCACCGCACTAAATTTGCCTGAATACCATCCCGCCCGCGATATGCAGGACACCTTTTTTATCCAAACTAATCCGGATGTTTTGCTGCGCACCCACACCTCATCAGTACAAGTGCGTTATATGGAAAATAATCAACCGCCCATTCGAACTATTTCACCGGGGAGGGTGTTCAGAAACGAAGCCATTTCAGCGCGTTCTCATTGTATTTTTCATCAAGTGGAAGGACTCTACATTGATAAAGATGTCTCTTTTGCCGATTTAAAACAAACCTTGATTTATTTCTGTACTGAAATGTTTGGGAAATCTAAAATCAGATTACGCCCTTCTTATTTTCCCTTTACAGAGCCTAGTGCCGAAGTGGATATTTACTGGGGACTGGAAACCGAAACCGATTACCGCATCACCAAAGGTACCGGCTGGCTGGAGATTATGGGCTGTGGTATGGTAGATCCTAATGTTTTAAAAAATTGCGGAATCGATCCGGAGACGTATACCGGATTTGCTTTTGGAATGGGCATTGAGCGTATAGCGATGCTTTTATACCAGATTGGAGATATTCGTATGTTTTATGAAAACGACCTGCGGTTTTTAGAACAGTTTAAAAGTGCGTTGTAAAAATGCGTAAAGACATTGAAATCCCGGAAGTTAAAAATATTCATATCGCTGCTGTCAAAGAGTGGGATGAAGCCTTTTTAAACCAAAGCTGGAACGTTTACCTCATAAACAACAGTCATTTAACAATGGAAGTCACCATAGTGGTTTCCAGAGGAAGCAAGGGCGACAGAAAAACAGCCACCTTGCGTCACGGACTCGGAATTATCGAGCCAAAAACATTCCGTAAAGTAGAATTCATTGCTGAAGAAGTCCTGCCGTTTAAAAACGAATTTTTACTCACCTTTTTCTCTGAAGGAAAACTCTATGATCGAAATTTCACTTTTGAACCTTACTCAATTTCTGAAGAGAATTTAAGAGTCGTTCCACTTTTTGAGTCTGATGGGGTTTTTGCAAACTAGTCTAACTTCTCGGTCAATTTTTTAAATACTTTTTTAGGGTTTTTATTTTCGTAAAGAATGTCATAAACTGCATTGATGATGGGCGTTTTGGCTTTCTTTTTCTGGTTGAGAATCCAGGCACTTTTGGTGGCATAATACCCTTCGGCTACCATACTCATTTCCATTTGGGCACTTTTTACCGTGTAACCTTTGCCAATCATATTTCCAAACATCCGGTTTCGGCTAAAGGTGGAGTAACCGGTCACCAACAAGTCTCCCAAATAAGCCGAGTCGTTGATGTTGCGTTTCATTTTATAGACTTTTCTGATGAATTTTTTCATTTCCCTGATGGCATTGCTCATCAATACACTCTGAAAGTTATCACCATAACCCAAACCGTGCGCAATACCGGCAGCGATGGCATAAATGTTTTTGAGCATCGCTGCATATTCGGTACCTATCACGTCATCACTGGTGGTAGTTTTGATGTAGTCGCTGCTCAAATGGGTTGCAACCATTTTGGCTTTTTCTTCATCGGCACAAGCGAGGGTTAAATAGGATAGACGTTCAAGAGCAACCTCTTCAGCGTGACAAGGGCCGGTAATCACCCCAATATTTTCAAAAGGGATGTTGTATTTTTCATTGAAATGTTCACCCACAATCAAACCCGTTTCAGGAACGATTCCTTTAATAGCTGAAAAAATGATTTTGTTTTCCAACGAAACGGTTAGCTTTTCAAGTTCACTGCTCAAAAATGCAGAGGGAATGGCAAAAATAATCACATCTGCATTTTTGATGGTTTTATTGATGTCATTGCTTAAATTGAGTTTTTTGGTGTCAAACTCCACCGAACTCAAATAATTGGGGTTGTGGTCTTCTTTTTTAATATGTTCAATGGCATAGATGCTTCTCATATACCAGTTGACTTTGGGCAGGTTTTCGCATAACATTTTTACGATTGCTGTTGCCCAGCTCCCTCCGCCAATTACTGCAAAACTTGGATGTTTTTCCATTCAAATTCCTATTTTAGATTTTCAAAAATACATATTTAAAATGGAATAAGAGTTTGAAAAAACAAAAGTACACTCCTTGACCCTTGAACTTGATTCAGGGTAAAAAGAGTGGATTTAGGGGTATATAGAACTCTTACTAAAAATTAACAACAGATTAGCATTTTTAATACAATTAAAAAAGCAATATGGCCGTTCTTGTAAATAAGAAACCCAAGTGATACTTCTGTGTAAGTAGAAGTTGAAGTAAAGGTTTTTTGGTTGGTTATTTAGTTTGAAAGCCGCTCTTGTTTCTCAACAAGGGCGGTTTTTTATTTTTGATAAAAATTCATTTCATCAATATACTTCCAGACTTCAGTGGGAAGTAAAGGTGTGACATTTTTTCGTTCAGCAATCGCTTTTCTAATATGAGTTGATGAAATTTGTATTATAGGTGCCTCTATATGGGTAATTTTTGGATGGCTGGAAAATTGGTTTTCGTGACCATTGTCTGCAATCCTCGGATACACATAAATGAGATTATTTTCAAGAATCATTTCGTGATTTTTCCATTTATGGAAGGTGTTGAGGTTGTCTTCTCCCATTAACAGGCAAAACATAAAATTGGGGTGTTTTTCTTTAAGATATACTAACGTGTTTACAGTATAACTGGGCTGTGGGAGTTTAAATTCAATATCGCAAGGAATTATTTTTTCATAACTTTCACAGGCTCTGCGCACTAGTTCTAGCCTATGGTGGTCATCAAGTAATGTTTTCTTTTTCTTAAAAGGATTGTGAGGGGAAACTACAAGCCAGATTTCATCCAAATCACTGTATTCCGCAAGATGGTTTGCAATGATTATATGCCCTATATGTATGGGATTAAAGGAACCGAAATACAAACCAATTTTTTTTGAAGTCAAAGCAAATCAGGTTTAAGGTTTTACAAATTGTGCGACCAAATTATGGGCTTCCTGAAGGGCTTCTTCAAGATCGTTGTTTTCTATCACATAATCAAATTGAGGAGCTGTAGCCAACTCAATAGAAGCTTTTGCTATGCGCATATTTATTTTTTCTTCACTTTCGGTTTTTCGTTTTTTTAGCCTTCGTTTAAGTTCGTCAACGCTGGGAGGTTTTACAAAAACGGCTAAAGTTTCTTTGGGAAATTTTTTCTTGATACGCAAACCACCCACCACATCTATATCAAAAATAACGTTTTTTCCTTTTGCCCAGATGCGTTCTACTTCCGTTTTTAATGTACCGTAAAAGTTATCGCGATAGACTTCTTCCCACTCCAGAAAATCATCATTTTTGATGTGTTGTTTAAATTCTTTGAAAGACATAAAGTAATAATGTTCTCCGTGTTTTTCTTCCCCTCTGGGTTCCCGCGAAGTCGCTGAAATTGAAAATTCAAGATTGAGATCTTCTTGTCTTAAAAGATGTTGAACAATCGTTGTTTTTCCTGAGCCGGAAGGTGCAGAAAAAACAATAAGCTTTCCTTTACCCTCCATCATAAAACGTTTAATAGTTGTTCTTTGATTTTTTCAAGCTCGTCTTTCATTTGAACCACGAGTTGTTGCATAGCTGCATAATTTGACTTGGAACCAATGGTGTTTATTTCACGCCCAATTTCCTGAGAGATAAATCCAAGTTTTTTACCGTTGGAGTCTGCTGAGTTTAGTGCTTCAAGAAAATAATTGAGGTGGTTTTCCAGCCGTACTTTTTCTTCGGTGATATCATATTTTTCCAGGTAGTACATGAGTTCTTGCTCAAAGCGATTTTCATCAACCTGTTCCTTTAAGTCGCTTATGGCTTTTCGCAAGCGTTCTTTAACTCCCTGGATGCGCTCAGGATCCATGGTGATTACTTTTTGAAGTAAATGGGCAATGGTTTGAATGCGCATTTTAAAATCGTTTTTTAGTATTTCGCCTTCATCACTTCGGTATTTTGTGATTTCTTTCAGTGCTCTTTCTATGGCTGTAGTGATTTGCTGAAACTCTTCCTCATCAATTTCTTCTCTTTCGGTTTTTAAAGCATCGGGCATTCTAATGGCCATTTTAAGTAGTTCTGTGCGGTCTCCATTTACCACAAGACTAAGTTGCTTTATGTATTCTTCCACGACGGGTACATTCACTTGTGAAGATGTTTCTTCACCAGAGAGCTCGATATACAAACTAAAATCAACCTTGCCTCGCTCCAGAGCGTTTGCCAGCAGGTTTCTTATTTGAAGCTCTTTTTCGCGGTAAGCAGAGGGAATGCGGGTGTTTAAATCGAGACTTTTGCTGTTGAGTGATTTGATCTCAACAATAATTTTTTTATTGGGAAGTTGTTTAATCGATTTCCCATATCCTGTCATGGATTGTATCATGGCTTGCTTTTAAATTCTTGCAAAGTTAATTAAAAAAGTAGGAACGCCTTCTGATTAGAATTTAACAAGTCTTATTTTGAGATTTAAAAGTGAAGTAAGTTACTTAAAATGGTTTTTTTTAATTATTTTTGACCCCACCAAACGGGGATGTAGCTCAGCTGGCTAGAGTGCTTGACTGGCAGTCAAGAGGTCGTGGGTTCGAGTCCCATCTTCTCCACTTCACAAACCACAAGCCTTAAGGCTTGTGGTTTGTTGTTTAAAGTACAGTGATTTTGAAAAATGAACTCTCCTTTAAAAACATTCATCGCCTTGCCATCCCGGCACTAATTGCCGGTATTGCAGAACCTGTATTGTCTGCCACTGATGCTGCCGTTGTCGGGAATATTGCCGTAAACGGCACCGAAGCACTTGCCGCTGTTGGGATTGTGGGCTCATTTCTTTCCGCCTTAATCTGGATTTTAGGTCAAACTCGCAGCGCAATTTCAGCTATTATTTCACAATATTTGGGGGCCGGCAAACTGAATGATGTAAAAACACTTCCGGCACAAGCTATTTATCTGAACGTACTGCTGAGTATCTTTATCTTGCTGAGTACCATCTTTTTTGTGGAAGGAATTTTTAAACTCTACAACGCTTCCGGCTTGATTTTGGAGTACAGTGTGGATTATTACAACATCAGGGTCTGGGGCTTTCCTTTGACGCTGTTTACCTTTGCTATTTTTGGGGTTTTCAGAGGGCTTCAAAACACCTTTTGGCCCATGACTGTTGCTATTATAGGCGCTGCAACAAATATTGGACTTGATTTTGCTTTGGTTTATGGGATAGAAGGCTGGATTGAACCCCTGCACTTAAAAGGTGCCGCCTGGGCAAGTTTGATAGCACAGGGCTTGATGGCACTGCTTTCTTTTTTGCTTTTGCTTTGGAAAACAGACATTAGCTTGAAGCTGAAATTTCCTTTACATCCTGAGTTATACCGACTGGCAGGGATGGCATTGAATTTATTTTTGCGTTCTATTGCTCTAAATACAGCCATCTATTTCGCAAACGCTTTTGCTACAGATTATGGCACCTCATTTATTGCTGCACAAACCATTGCATTAAACCTGTGGTTGTTTTCTGCTTTTTTTATTGATGGCTATGCCTCCTCCGGAAATATACTTGCCGGCAAACTCTTGGGAGCCAAAAACTTTAAACAGCTTTGGGCTCTCTCAAAAAAAGTAGTGGCATACGGGCTTATGGTCGCCGTTCTTTTAATGATAACCGGATGGTTGCTTTATGAACCGCTTGGATCCCTATTTACCAAAGATGAAGAGGTGTTGCTGCGTTTTAAGGAAATCTTCTTTATTGTAATACTACTACAGCCCCTCAATGCAATAGCTTTTATTTTTGACGGTATATTTAAAGGGATGGGGGAAATGAAATACTTGAGAAATGTGTTGCTTGCCGCTACATTCATCGGTTTTATTCCGGTGATTTTTATTACAGATTATTATGGGCTTCAATTGTATGGCGTGTGGATAGCATTTTCGGTTTGGGCAGTTATCAGGGGTGGCGCTCTGGTGTATCAATTCAGGAAAATGATTCTTCCTAAACTTGCTTGAGTTTAACGGGTCTTCAACCAGCCGGTAATGCTCATTCTTTTTTGTTTTACGGGTTTTACCTCGTGTTCCAGAATTTGACTTTCAAAAATAACCATCCTTCCAGGAAAGGGGTAAATAATTTTTTCAACTTCCTTCCCGTTTTCGTTAAGATATAAAACGAGTTCGCCTCCATACTCCGGCTGCCAGTCTTCTTCATTGAGGTAGCACACCATGGAAAGTTTTCTGCGGTCGTCGTTTTGAAAGGTGTCGAGATGCCGCTTATAAAAAGTGCCTTTGGGGTAAAGCGCATAATGGAATTCTTTGTGAAGGATTCCCATAAAACAAGTTTTATTTAGGTAAGAAACCATCTCGTTGATCCTGTTGAAAAATGATTGTTCTGCAGAATTTGTTTCACTTTCATTTAACCAAAGTATAAAATCCCCACGCACACTTTTTTCAATGGTTTCATTAAGCCGGTTGCCAATGGCTGCTTTTTTGAAAGCATCTTCTTCAAATTTTTGCAACAGCGAATTGCGCAAAGCAATAACCTCTTGTGTTGTAAAAAAGCCTTCAACGATGCTGTATTGCTGTTCCATCAAATCGCTGATGATACTTTCATACATCGGGTTTTCAACAAAATCAAGTTGGTCAAATAGTTCCTGCATAGACGCCAAGGGTATTAAAAAAAAGCCCGCAAATATAGTTTAGAAACCAATTGGTTTAACAATCCTCTGAAAAAGAATCAAATTGCCTTATCTTTGCATCAGAAATTTAAAGCATGAGCACAATAAGAATCACCAAGCAATTTAATTTTGAAACCGGGCACGCTTTGTATGGCTATGACGGGAAATGCCGCAATGTACACGGGCATAGTTATAAGCTTTCAGTCACGGTAATTGGAAGTCCCATCACAGATTCAAACAACGTCAAGTATGGGATGGTGATTGATTTCAGTGATTTGAAAAAAATCGTGAAAGAGGAAATTGTGGATGTGTTTGATCATGCAACAGTTTTTAATAAAAACACGCCTCACGTTGAGTTGGCTAAAGAACTTTCAGACCGTGACCATCACGTCATTTTAGTGGATTATCAACCCACTAGCGAAAATATGGTGATCGACTTTTCCGAAAAAATAAAGGCACGCCTTCCCAAAAACATTCAATTGCACTCCCTGAAACTTCAGGAAACCGAAAGCAGCTTTGCAGAATGGGTTGCTTCAGATAATGAATAAAACTTCATTCATTTACTTATATTTACAACATCAAAACAGTTGAATGAACATTCCTGAAGGTAAAAAAGTCTATTTTTCCAGCGACAACCACCTAGGCGCACCCACTGCCGCCGAGAGTCTTCCGAGAGAACGCATTTTTGTGCGTTGGCTTGACACGGTAAAAGAAGATGCTGCTGCCATCTTTTTACTGGGCGATTTGTTTGACTTTTGGTTTGAATACCGGCAAGTGGTTCCCAAAGGCTTTGTGCGTGTTTTGGGCAAACTCGCTGAAATAAGGGATAGCGGCATTCCCATCTACTTTTTTGTGGGCAATCACGATTTGTGGATGAATGGGTATTTTGAAAAAGAACTCAATATTCCTGTTTATCATAAAGCACGCGAATTCACCATAGAAAATAAAAAATTTCTCGTTGGCCACGGTGATGGGCTTGGTCCAAACGACAAAGGCTACAAACGCATGAAAAAAGTGTTTACCAATCCTTTTTTTAAATGGCTGTTTAAATGGATGCATCCTGATATTGGGGTCGCTGTCGCGAAACACCTCTCTGTAAAAAACAAACTCATCTCAGGGGAAGAGGACAAAGCATTTTTGGGTGAAGAAAACGAATGGCTGGCACAATATGCCAAACGCAAATTGGAAAGCAAACACTACGACTACTTTATTTTTGGCCACCGCCATTTCCCAATGGAAATCAAGGTGGGACCTGAAAGCACTTACTTTAACCTAGGCGACTGGATTACACATTTTACATATGGGGTGTTTGATGGGGAGCGGTTTGAGTTGAAGGAGTTTAAGTAGTTTAATTTCTACTCGTGGTCTTTAGATAATCTTCCAGGTCTAACCAAAACAGTGTCCCATTTAATAAATCATCCAGTTGCTCCAGTTCTTTTTCATTGACTGCAAGACTCACTGAAGCTGAAGGTGTTTCCAGTAAAATATTTTTACAATCTTTTTTGAAAGCACAACGGGTACAGTTTGAAACAGATGCTCTCGAGCAAGCCACCTGATTGGAAAAAAGTACAATCTCCTCTTTACTGAGCTGAAAGCCCATATGGTTAAAAACCACTTGCACTTTTTCTGAAGTATTATTAAAAGGCGCTTGCCACCTGAATGCAATGCCGATGTTGTTGTGATAAATTTTGCAGATTTCCTTTTCCATAACTGAAAGTTGATTCTACAAAATTAGAAATTTTATTTAGAATGGTTTTAAATAATAGGCTAATTTTTTAAATCCCTCAACCGCAACTGAATGCTCGTAGTCCCATTCCAGGAATTTTCATCCAGCGAGTACACTGCTTTGAAAGGTTTTTTATCTTTAATCAGATTATACTTGTCGCCCATTCCAAATCCAATTCCGGTAAAATTGGCTGAATTGCCTTGCTTGATGACCACCCGCAAATGGTCTTCATTTTCCCCTACTTTTTTGCTCCATCCCGTATCCTGAAGGTTTTGAGTCATAAAAACCGGGGTCATATTCCCGGGGCCAAAGGGGGCAAATTGTTTTAATATACGATAAAATTTTGGGGTGATGTCTTTCAGGTCAATTTCCAAATCAACGGTAATTTCGGGCGTGAGGAGTTTGACGTCTATGGATTCTTTGACTACTTGCTCAAACTTTTGTTTAAAAGCATCAAACTGTTCGGGTAAAAGGGTGAGCCCGGCAGCATATTTATGCCCTCCAAATTGTTCCAGGCAATCCTCACAGGCTTCAATGGCGTTATAGACATCAAAATGTTTTACAGAGCGTGCACTGGCGGCGAGTTTATCGCCACTTTTGGTAAAGACGAGGGTGGGGCGGTAATAGGTTTCGGTTAATCGAGATGCCACAATGCCTATCACGCCTTTGTGCCAATGCTCTTGATAAACGACTGTTGTAAATCGCTCTTCTTCGCCATTGGCTTTGATAAGTTTCAGAGCTTCATTTGTGATTTCACGGTCGGTTTCACGGCGGTCGAGGTTGTAAGCTTCTATTTCCTGTGCATAGATTTTTGCTTGTTCAAGGTCTGTTTCGGTCATCAGTTTGACGGCGTGTTGGCCATGTTTCATCCTCCCGGCAGCATTGATGCGCGGGGCGATGATAAACACCACATCGCTCACTTCCAGTGTGTCCTTTTTGAGCTGCTCAATAATCGCCTGAAAACCCGGCCGCGGATTGCTGTTAATCACCTTTAATCCAAAATAAGTCAGTACCCTATTCTCACCCGTCATTGGAACAATATCTGCGCCTATGGCTGTTGCAACCAGATCAAGGTAGAGTAATAAATCGTTTATGGTTTGACCGCGCTTTCCGGCGAGGGCTTGGATGAGTTTAAAGCCCACACCACAACCACAAAGCTCATCATAAGGATAGGAACAATCTTCCCTTTTGGGGTCGAGTACCGCCACGGCATCGGGAATTGAATCTCCCGGTCTATGATGATCACAGATGATAAAATCAATGTTTTTTTCTTTCGCGTAAGCGACCTTGTCAATGGCTTTTATACCGCAGTCCAAAGCGACGATCAACGAAAAGTTGTTGTCTGCTGCAAAATCGATGCCCTGATAGGACACGCCATAACCCTCGTCATATCGATCGGGAATGTAAGTGGCCACATTGGGATAATAGGAAAGCAAATAAGAAGACATCAACGCCACCGAAGAAGTGCCGTCCACATCATAATCACCATAGACAAGGATGTTTTCTTCATTGGCGATGGCATGTTCAATTCGGTCAACCGCTTTGTCCATATCCTTCATCAGGAAAGGATCGTGCAAATCAGCCAGTGACGGACGAAAAAACTTTTTGGCATCCTCAAAACTTTCCACGCCGCGTTGAATCAAAAGTGTCGCAATGATTTCATCGACCTGAAGGCCCTGAGCCAGCACGCTTACTTTTTTTGCTTCGGGTTTGGGTTTGAGGGTCCAATGCATGGGATTATTAGATATCAGATTTTAGATTTTAGACAATAGATATTAGACCTCGATGTATTCAATTTTGATAGTGACATCGGCAAATTTTCTGAACATTTCCATCACACCGCAGTATTTTTCTACTGATAAATCTACAGCTTTTTTTAGTTTGTCTTGGGGTAAATTAGTGCCTGAAAATTGATAGATTACGCTTACTTTGTTGTAATATTTGGGATGCTCCTCTGTGAGTTCGCCGGTAGTGATTATTTGAAATTGATAATTTTCAACTTTCATTTTATCGAGGATAGAAACCACATCAAGCCCTGAGCATCCGGCTAAAGCCGAAAGCATCATCGCTTTGGGTCCCAAGCCCTTGTTTGTGCCTCCATTTTCAATAGAAGTGTCGATTAATACTTTGTGCCCAGACGGATTGTCTGATTCAAACAACAGGTTTTCTTTCCAAATGGTGGTTACGGTGTGATTCATATTCAAATATTTTGTTTCTTGTAGTTTCAAACGAGTGTAAAGGTTTTTTAGTTGCAACTTTACTTGTGCAAGATAAAAAACTTTATACGAGAGTATAACGGTTACTTGTATAAACTTTTATTTTGTATTTTTTCAAAACAAAACAAAAGTTTTTTACAAGAAAAATACTTTAAACTTTTCAATTATGCCATTAGTGACTCCTCTTTCGCCTGAGCACGACAAAGAAACTCGCGAACTTGCCGACTTTTTTAATGAGACTTTGGGCTTTTGTCCCAATTCGGTTTTGACAATGCAGCATCGCCCGGCGATTTCAAAAGCATTTATCAACCTCAACAAAGCCGTAATGGCTAATGAAGGCCGGGTGACATCTGCTTTAAAACGTATGATTGCTTGGGTGAGCAGCAACACCACAGGCTGCCGATATTGCCAGGCACATGCCATCAGGGCGGCAGAGCGCTATGGTGCTGAGCAGGAACAACTGGATAACATCTGGGAGTATCGCACCCACCCGGCTTTTTCAGAGGCAGAACGAGCCGCGTTGGACTTTTCGCTGTTGGCATCACAGGTGCCTAATGGGGTGGATGAATCTATCAAGAAAAGACTCTATGAACACTGGAATGAAGGCGAAATTGTTGAGATGCTGGGGGTCATCTCACTTTTTGGCTACCTCAACCGCTGGAATGACTCGATGGGAACCACCCTTGAAGAAGGTGCTGTAGAAAGTGGTGAAAAGTATTTAGGCAAACATGGATGGGAAAAGGGAAAGCATCAATAAATTAGGATTTCCCAGATACCACAACAACTATTTCTCCCTTAGGAGGCTTTGCTGTATAGTGTTCCAACACTTTTTTTACGCTCCCGCGTATGGTTTCTTCGTGCAATTTTGAAATCTCCCTTGAGACAGAAATTTTTCGGTCTTCGCCGAAATAGTCTGCAAAATTTGACAAAGTTTTTAAAAGTTTATGAGGCGATTCATAGAAAATCATGGTGCGGGTTTCTTCAGCCAAGGCGAGCAATCGGGTTTGCCTTCCTTTCTTTACCGGAAGGAACCCTTCAAACACAAATTTATCGTTTGGCAAACCACTGTTGACAAGGGCAGGAACAAAAGCTGTTGCGCCGGGCAAGCAATCTACTTCAATACCGGCTTCAATACAGGCACGGGTGAGTAAAAATCCCGGGTCACTTATGGCGGGTGTACCGGCATCGCTGATAAGCGCTACTGTTTTTCCGGCTTTAATTTGATTGACAATGTTTTCAACGGTTTTGTGCTCATTGTGCATATGATGTGAATGCATTTGAGTAGAAATTTCAAAATGTTTGAGGAGCTTTCCACTTGTGCGGGTATCTTCTGCCAGTATTAAATCAACTTCTTTTAAAACACGAATGGCTCGAAGCGTCATATCTTCCAGGTTGCCAATGGGCGTGGGAACGAGATAGAGTTTTGACATAAGATAATCAATCAAATCGTTTTTCAAGCAATGTATAAAAGCGTTCCAAATGAATCTCTTTTCCTTGCCAGTTATAATCTGGTTTGACCATAGTATCAATAAAATTCTGAGCTTCACTAAAACTGTTTAAAGTTGTTACTTGAGAGATTACTCGGTTGTAATCGTCTGCATTTCCATTGAAAAGATGTTTTGTGAAAGCCAGTCGGTCATTGAGACCAATTTGAAGGTTTTTAGTGAGCTTATCGTTGAGGGATTTTGGTTTTTGTTGTTCTTTTGTGTTATGTTCCTGATTGTTAACTGTTCCTTCTGTGTTTTTGGGGTTTTGTGTTGGAACCTTTCTCTCAAAAACAGGTGTTTGTTGATATTGTGAGGCAAAATCATCGAGCTCACTTAAGGTGTTCTTCTTTGTGGGTAGTATCTCTTCCAAAATTTCATCAATTTTGTGAGTTTCTGAGGGCATTTGTGCCACAATATCCTTGATTTTCTCAATCAAAGGTTCGGCGAGGTTATCTGAGTGTTTAGGTTGTTCAACCGGTTTAGGCTCGTCATCCTGACGCTTTATATAACTGTGAGAGTCCATAGCTCCTTTTCTAACTTCAGGCTCTTTTTGATTTTCTGCCAAATACAATTGGACAGTAATGGCATCATAAAGTTTCATAGTTTTTTCCTGAAGTTGTTCCAAAGAGGAAAACTCTTTAGTCTCTGAAATTTCTTTTGCCAATTGCCTTAGCTGCTCCTCAATCTTCTTCTTCATAACTTTTTTATTTTATTTCGATAGCGCGTTTTGTTTTTTATAAATTTACGTTTCCGTAATATAACGGTTTTCATATTAATTTTCGCATTGAAAAATACAAAATGTTTCTCGAAAATACAGTAAATCATAAAGAGCAATTTGGCTGGATTGAAGTTATCTGCGGATCTATGTTTTCCGGCAAGACCGAAGAATTAATTCGCCGGCTAAAGCGCGCCCAGTTTGCAAAACAGCGTGTAGAGATTTTCAAACCCGCTATTGATGTGCGGTATGATGACGATATGGTGGTCTCCCATGACAGCAACGAGATACGTTCTACTCCGGTTCCTGCTGCGGCAAATATTCCCATACTAGCAGACAATTGTGATGTGGTGGGCATTGATGAAGCTCAGTTTTTTGATGACGAAATTGTAAAAGTGTGCAACGATTTGGCAAACCGGGGTGTGCGGGTCATTGTAGCCGGTCTGGATATGGATTTTAAAGGAAATCCTTTTGGACCGATGCCGGCCTTAATGGCCACAGCAGAGTATGTCACCAAAGTTCACGCCGTGTGCACTCGCACCGGAAACCTGGCGCAATACAGTTTTAGAAAAACCAAAAATGACAATCTGGTCATGCTAGGCGAAACAGATGAATATGAACCTCTTAGCAGAGCCGCATACTACAAAGCCATGCTAAATGAAAAAATAAAAAAACTAAACGTCAAAGACCCTGAAATTATCACTACAAAAAAGTCATCCTGATTTATGCCAAAAGCCACCGAAACGACTCTTGAAATCAACCTGAACGCACTGACTCATAACTTTAATTATTTGAAATCGAAGTTACAGTCTGGTGTAAAATTAATGGGTGTAGTTAAAGCCTTTGCATACGGAAGCGATAGTGTAGCCATTGCCAAAAAGCTGGAACAATTAAACACAGATTATCTGGCCGTGGCTTATGCTTCAGAAGGAGTTGTTTTAAGGGATGCAGGCATCTCATTACCCGTTTTAGTATTACACCCTCAAACGGTAAATTTTAACAAGATTGTTGAGCGCTGTCTGGAACCCGGCATCTACTCACCTTTAATGTTGAAGCGTTTTATAGCTTTCGCAGAAAGTTTAAACCTGCAAGATTATCCCATTCACATCAAGATTAATACAGGCATGAACCGCATCGGATTTGCGCCTGAAGAAATCAAATCAATCCATGAACGCTTAAAACAAACTACTTCAGTCAAAGTAAAATCCATTTTTTCACACCTTGCGGCCAGTGAAGATGTTGAAAATAAAGCTTTCGCCCAAAGGCAAATTACATTATTTAAAAAAACTTCTGATGAATTGATACAGGCATTGGGATATGTGCCTTTAAGACATACTTTGAATACTTCGGGCATTTTGAACTTTCCTGACGCTCAGTTTGACATGGTGCGCAGTGGGATAGGTCTTTATGGTTTTGGAAACGACGCCAGGGAAAATAAACATTTAGCCCCCGTAGCTTCTTTAAAAACCATAGTCTCACAGATTCATCACATTAAAAAGGGCGAAAGTGTGGGCTATAACTTTGGGTTTATTGCCGAAAGAGACACCGTGACGGCCACCCTACCTTTGGGGCACGCAGACGGCATTCATCGCGGTTATGGAAAAGGCAAGGGTTTAGTGCATATTAATGGGAAAAAAGCCCCTATGATTGGTAATATTTGCATGGACATGTTGATGGTTGACATCACGGGGATTGATTGTAATGAAGGCGACGAAGTGTTGGTTTTTGGCCAAGCACCAACCGCAGAAGAATTTGCAGGAAGCATCAACTCCATTTCTTATGAAATCATCACAGCTATCTCACAACGTGTCAAAAGAATTGTGATTGACTAAATAAATTTTAGTAAATTCGTTAGTATCAAACTATAAAACCTATACATATGTTTAAAGAATTTAAAAACTTCATAATGACCGGCAACGTGATCGACCTCGCTGTTGCGGTTATTTTAGCCGGTGCCGTTGGTCTTGTTGTCAATGGTTTTGTCTCAGATATTATGATGCCCATTGTGGGTCACTTTGCCGGCGGTATGGACTTTGCCGATTTGAAAGTGATTCTCTCTGAAGCAGTTGTAGCAGCAGATGGCAGCATCACCAAGCCTGAAAACGCAATCAGATATGGCGCGTGGATCAATGCGCTTATTAATCTGGTGATTGTTGGTTTTGTGTTGTTTATGATTGTAAAAGCTTACAACAAAACCAAGAAGAAAAAGGAGGAAGCGCCTGCTGCACCCGCTGGACCTACTCAAGAAGAGTTGCTGGCAGAAATCAGAGATTTATTAAAGAAATAATACCGCTCACTATATATTCTAACTTAAAGCCGTTCGCCGATTGGCGGACGGTTTTTTTATTTAATATTTAACCTTTTTAAAAGTGCTTCTTTTTAACTTTGCCGGTATGCTAAAAGCAGGCATATCAAAAAAATTAGGAGTTTAATTAACGAGACACCCCCTCTTTGGGTGATAATTATGAGAATAGCAGTAGTTGGTGCCACGGGAATGGTAGGAAAAGTCATGCTTCAGGTACTTGAAGAAAGAAATTTTCCGGTTTCAGAATTGATGCTGGTTGCGTCAGAGCGCTCTGTGGGTAATAAATTATCTTTTAAAGGTGAGGAATATACCGTCATTGGTTTACAAACTGCCGTTGATGAAAAACCAGATATTGCGCTATTTTCTGCCGGTGGTGGAACATCCCTTGAGTGGGCTCCAAAATTTGCGGCTGCCGGGACTACCGTGATTGACAACTCATCTGCCTGGAGAATGGATCCTTCAAAAAAACTCATCGTTCCTGAAATTAATGCTTCTCAATTAAGTAAAGAAGATAAAATTATTGCCAACCCCAACTGCTCTACTATCCAAATGGTGTTGGTATTAAACCCGCTCCACCAAAAATATGGAATAAAGCGCGTTGTGGTATCTACCTATCAATCTATTACTGGCACCGGTGTGAAAGCTGTTGAGCAACTGGAAAATGAAATGAAAGGCATAAAAGGCGATATGGCCTACCCATACCCCATTCATCAAAATGCCATCCCGCAGTGTGATGTTTTTGAAGAAAATGGTTATACAAAAGAAGAAATGAAACTCGTGAGAGAAACACAAAAAATTCTCAACGACCGAAGCATTGCCGTTACTGCAACCGCCATTCGCATTCCGGTTGTGGGAGGACATAGTGAGTCTGTCAATATTGAGTTTGAAAAGGAATTTGATGAAAGTCACATAAGAACTTTACTGCACAATACCCAGGGAATAACAGTTCAGGACAATACCGATACAAACACCTATCCAATGCCTATCTATGCCAAAGGAAAAGACGACGTTTTTGTGGGGAGAATTCGTCGCGATTACTCAAAGGAAAACTCATTAAATCTCTGGATAGTGAGTGATAATCTCAGAAAAGGGGCTGCAACAAATGCTGTTCAAATAGCTGAATACCTTTTAAAAGCCCAACTTGTCTGAGAATTAGGTTTTTGTAAGAAATTGTTGTTTGTAATTTAAAATGATTTTTTTATCTTTCCAATACATAACTAACCAAAACCTTCCTCTTATGAATTCTACATTTACTAAAATCATTCGGTTTTTGCTGGCAATCATTTTGATTTTAATTGGTCTGAATAAGTTTTTGAATTTTATTCCTGCTCCGGCTATTCCTGAAGATGCTTCTCAATTCATGGGCTCGCTCAAGGCAACCGGTTACGTACTTCCGGTGCTTGGATTTGTTGAAATTATCATTGGTTTACTACTTCTTTTCAACAAGTGGGTAGCTTTTGCGGTTTTAGCTTTGATCCCCATTTCGGTAAATGTATTACTCTACCATTTGTTTTTGGACATTCCCAGCATAGGAATTGCCGCTTTGGTAGCCATTATAAACTTTATTTTGATTTATAAACTCTGGCCAAAATATAAACCCCTCTTTCATTAATACTTACAATTCATTTTAGTAATTTTGTGCTTCTTTAAAATTTAAACCATGAAAAACACTTTCTTCGTTGTTTTTTCTTTGGCCTTTATCTTTGGCTGTAAAGAAGAAAATAAGAGACCTGCTATGACTTTAGAATACCCTGAAACACAAAAAGTGGATACTGTTGACACTTATTTTGGCACTGAAGTGCCTGATCCTTACAGGTGGCTTGAAGACGATTTGTCTGATGAAACAGCTGCCTGGGTAAAAGCTCAAAACGAAGTTACTTTTGGGTTTCTTGACCAGATTCCATTTAGAAAAGAAATCAATGACAGACTCACTGAGCTCTGGAACTATGAAAAAGTAAGCGCTCCTTTTGTTGAAGGAGATTATACGTATTTCTATAAAAATGACGGATTACAAGACCACTATGTCGTCTATCGTGAAAAAGGTGGCAATGAAGAAGTGTTTTTAGACCCAAACAGTTTTTCAGATGACGGCACCACTTCCCTTGATGCGCTAAGCTTTTCAAAAAGTGGCAAACTAGCTGCCTATTCCATTTCTGAAGGGGGGAGTGACTGGAGAAAAGTGATTGTAATTGATGCTGAAACCAAAGAACAAATTGGCGATACACTGGTTGATCTAAAATTCACCGGAATTGCCTGGAAAGGTGAAGAAGGGTTTTATTATTCTACCTATGAAAAACCAAAAGGAAGTCAGCTTTCTGCGATGACAGACCAGCACAGACTTTTTTTCCACAAACTAGGCACAAAACAAAGTGAGGATCAAGTTATTTTTGGGGAAGTTGAAAGCCAAAGAGCAAGATACATTTGGGGATCTGTTTCTGAAGACGGGCGTTTTCTTTATATTTCAAGATCGGTTTCTACAAGTGGCAATGAGCTTTACTTAATGGAGCTTGAAAAAGGAGACAACAAAATTATTCCCGTTATTACCGGTTTTGACAATTCTACTTCCGTTCTGTATAATGACGGAAGTAAACTCTTTATACAAACCAATTTAAACGCCCCCAATGAAAAGATAATAACCGTAGATGCATCAAATCCATCTGCTGAAAACTGGATAGATTTAATTCCTGAAACCGAAAATGTTTTAAGCCCCTCAACAGGAAGTGGATACCTGTTTGCGCGCTATATGGTTGACGCTGTTTCAAAAGTGTTACAATATGACTTTGACGGAAAATTGATTCGCGAAGTGAGCTTACCCGGTGTGGGCACAGCAAGTGGTTTTGGCGGAAAGAAAGATGCCGAAACAATGTATTATTCCTTCTCAAATTACAACACTCCCGGAAGCATCTATACCTATGACGTTGAAACCGGTGCTTCTGAAGTTTACTGGAAACCTGAGATAGACTTCAACGCTGATGAATTTGAGTCAAATCAGGTTTTTTATACATCAAAAGACGGCACAAAAGTACCTATGATCATCACTCATAAAAAAGGATTGGACCTCAACGGTAAAAACCCAACTATTTTATACGGTTATGGCGGATTTAATATTAGTATGAGACCCGGTTTTTCAATTGTTACTGCTGTTTGGCTTGAGATGGGTGGTGTGTATGCTGTTCCAAATATAAGAGGTGGCGGAGAATATGGAAGAAAATGGCATGATGCAGGAACCAAGCTCAACAAACAAAATGTGTTTGATGATTTTATTGCCGCTGCTGAATATTTGATTGAAAATAAATATACCTCACCCGATTATCTCGCTGTAAGAGGTGGTTCTAACGGCGGACTTCTTGTGGGAGCGGTTGTGAATCAACGCCCCGAACTGTTTCAAGTGGGAATTCCTCAAGTGGGAGTGATGGACATGTTGCGTTATCATACCTTCACTGCAGGTGCCGGGTGGGCCTATGATTATGGAACCGCAAACGACAGTGAAGACATGTTTCAATATTTGAAAGGCTACTCACCTTTGCACAATATACAAGAAGGCAAAGAATATCCGGCTGTTATGGTCACCACAGCAGATCACGATGATAGAGTGGTTCCTGCTCACTCTTTTAAATATGCAGCAGAATTGCAGTCTAAAGAAACAGGAGATGCCCCTAAGTTAATTAGAATCGATGTAGATGCAGGTCATGGTGCCGGAATGCCTGTTTCAAAAATAGTCGACTTACATACTGACATTTTTGGGTTCATCCTTTATAATATGGGGTTTGAAGAGTTGCCAAAATAGCTTACTCAAACTGAGTTTTTAAACGCTCAGACTTTTAATATGAAGAGTGATGTTTATTGATCTTGGTTGAGGCTTTCCCGCGGGAATTCCATTTCTAAGACCTTGTCTATCATTACGTCATTTTGAATGAGAATTCTTTCATAGTAATCACCCCCAAAAAGTTGCTGGGCGATGGTTGCTTTTAAATATGCTTTCATAAGGGGTTCATACCCGTGAAGCTGAAAATTGGTTTCTATGAGTCTTGAATAAAAGATAAATTCATCCAATAATTCATCCGTTACTACATAGTTTGTAAAAAACTCTTGGGGCGCAAAACCATCAAACAAAGATCGGTTTTTATCAAGTTGCTCAAAAACAAAATAGTTTAACAAACCAGATTGTGAGACATAACTAATAATTTCTCCTTCTTCGCTGAGATCTTTGGGTATAAAAATATCGGGTAAAATACCGCCGCCGCCATAGACAACCTTCCCCTTTGGAGTCACATAACGCAAGCTATCATTCACTGCAATACTGTCTGCGTTATTCAATTCGCCATTGTTATATCGCTCTTGATAGTCTTTAAAGTATGTTTTGTCGCCGTTCACATAGGGTCGCTGGATGGATCTTCCGGTGGGGGTATAGTATCTGGCAACCGTCAGCCTTACTGCACTGCCATCACCCAAAGCCATTTCTCTTTGGACAAGGCCTTTTCCATAGGTTCTTCGCCCAACGATGATTCCCTTGTCATTATCTTGTAAAGCCCCGGCTACGATTTCGCTGGCTGAAGCTGAATTTTCATTAACCAGCACATAAACTTGTCCGTTTTCAAAAAGACCATTTCTTTTTGCTACAGTATTTTCAATAACCCCTGCTTTGTTTTTGGTTTTCAACAGGAGCGTCCCTTTTGGCAACAACTCGTCAAGCATGCGCTCTGCCGCAAATACATAACCCCCGGGGTTGTTTCGCAGATCTATTACAAGCGCTGAAATTCCTTGATTTACCAATTCTCTAAGAGACTCTCTAAATTCATCATCAGTTGTTTCTGCAAAGCGATTTACTTTTATATAGCCAAGCTTCTCATTTATTTTAAATCCGGCATCAACACTTTTTATAGCAACTTCTTTTCGAGTAAGCTTATACTGTAATTCTTTTTTTTCGCTATTTCGAAAAACAGTAAGTTTTACCTTAGAATTTAACGCGCCTCTTAAAGAAGAAACAATGGAGTCTCGATTACTGAACTCGCCAAAAAGAGGTTTGTCGTCTGCAAACAAGATGCGGTCACCGGCTTTGATTCCGGCTTTTTCGGCGGGACCTCCATCAATGGTTGAAATTACCGAAACCGTATCTTTGTATATGTAAAAGCTTACACCAATACCCACAAACTTACCTCGCATATCATCAGCAACCGATTCATAATCGCTCACAGGTATATATACTGAGTGTGGATCGAGATTTTTTAGAATGCTGTTTACTGTCACATCAACAATACTGTCTGTATTAATTCTGTCAACATATTCAAAATCAATATAATCGATGAGCCTGTTTAATTTGTCCTTTTTAGAGTTTGTTGCAAAAATCTTTTCGGTGGCATCTCCAAAATTGAGCTTTGACCCAATAAAAATCCCTACTGCAATTGCAGCGCCTATCAAAAGGGGAATGTATTTAAAAGATTTTTGCATTAAATTGAGGGTTCAACAGATTCTAAATGTTCTAAAGCGACTCCTGCTTTTTCCAAAAAGCTTACGCCAGAATTATCCTTATAGGCTTCAAGATAAACCAAACGAGTTATTCCTGCTTGATGAATTAATTTACTGCATTCTTTACAAGGAGACATCGTGATGTAGAGTGTTGCTCCTTTGCAAGATTGTGTGGATGAAGCAACTTTTAAAATAGCATTTGCTTCGGCGTGAAGCACATACCACTTGGTATATCCTTCTTCATCTTCACAAAAGTTTTCAAATCCTGATGGAGTACCATTATAACCATCTGAAATGATCATTTTGTCCTTCACAATAAGGGCTCCTACCTGCTTGCGTTTACAATGTGACAACTTTGCCCATTCTTGTGCCATACGCATATAGGCGATGTCATATTTGCGTTGTTTTTTATTTGACATTTGGAATACTAACTATGCTGCGAAGATAAAATATTATCAATGGATTAAATAAGAATGATTCGTTAAATATTGGGCAATGAATGATTTAAAAGACCCAGTTTGAAATAAGTAAAGGAACTGCCAGACCCAAAATAACAGAAGAGATTACCAGCACCCAGTCTTTTTTATTGAAACGGAAAATAGTTTGAACAACCGTGCCTATAATCAAAACAATTAAAGCCACAATAATTTGACCGGCTTCTACACCCAAAGCAATTTCAAGCAATGGCAGTAACTTACTCTTTTGACCTACTACTGCTAAAAATTGAGGGGCAAATTCCAGTCCTCGTAAGAGTCCTAAAAAAATGGAAAGGCCAAACAAGAGCCCAAGTTTTTCACGCCGTTTTTCTTTTCCTGCTGTAAAAATATTGAAGAGTGCCGTAAAAATAATGACAATTGCGATGAGGAATCCCACCATGCCCAAACTCACTTTCACAACACCATAAGAAACCATTAAAACGGCAATCAAATGCCCAAGGGTAAAAAGTGTGATAAGCAGCAACAACCGCTTCCAGGCATTGAATTGATAGGCAACTGCTAATAAAATGATGAATAAAATATGGGCATAGTTATACCAGTTAACTACGTGGTCAAGACCCATTTTGAAGTAAAACCAAAAGTCAGCCATTTTTTTGGGGATTTTATTACAGAAATCAAAGTTAGCAAATGTTAAGAGAAAAGAAGGCAAGAGGAGGTTATAATTTTATTGAATTTTTCTGGATAAACAATCACCTAAGAAGTATATAACTCCTACATAAGTTGGGCTTTTACCCTTTGGGTGACCCAAAAGCTTAGGGGGCTCCCACGCATTTTCTCTTAAAAAGAAAAACTCCCAACTATTGTTGAGAGTTTTGTACTCAAGGTGGGAATCGAACCCACACGTCCGAGGACACAGGATTTTGAATCCAGCGCGTCTACCAATTCCGCCACTTGAGCAAAATTTCAATTGCAAAATTACATATTATCTCTAATTAATCGCAATTTTTCTTTACCTACACCAGATTTCCAATACTTCTCTCTTTTTCTCGCTTCATTCCGTGCTGATGCTGTTTCAGTAAAAATTAATTTAAAAGGCTTGTATGCTCTTGTTGTTTTTTCTCTACCTGTATTATGCCTTTCAAAACGTTCCTCTAAATTCGTGGTCATCCCCACATAAATATAGTTTCTTCTTAAACTTGAAATTGCATACACAGTGAACATATTTTCCATATTCAGCGCGCCTGCCTGTCGGCAGACAGGTCTAACAATTCCGCCCTGCCTTCGGCAGGCAGGCACTTGAGCAAATCTGGACGACAAAATTATAAAAATATTTACATATACACCCTAAATAAGAAGTAATTATGCTTCCCTGATTGAAATTATTTTCTAAATTTGCACCTCGTTAAAACAAGAAGACAGCAAAACCCTATTTTACAACCAGTTAACCATGTCGATTCCAACTCCCGAACCCAAGATTTTTGCTTGCTCGCAGAGCAAAGTGCTAGCTGAAAAAATAGCTGAGTCCTTTGGCTCGCCTCTTGGAAACGTAATTACATCACATTACAGTGACGGTGAGTTTCAACCTTCTTTTGAAGAGTCTGTTAGAGGAAGTCGGGTTTTTATAATAGGTTCCACATTTCCAAACAGTGACCACTTGATGGAAATGCTCTTGATGATTGATGCTGCAAAACGCGCCTCAGCAAGACACATTACGGCTGTGATGCCCTATTTTGGTTGGGCAAGACAAGACAGAAAAGACAAACCCAGAGTTCCAATCGCCGCAAAACTGGTCGCCAAAATGCTGGAAACTGCTGGTGCCACACGCATCATAACCATGGATTTACACGCAGACCAGATTCAAGGATTTTTTGAAAAACCGGTCGATCACCTTTTTGCTTCTACCATCTTTTTACCCTACCTCAGAAGCTTAAATCTTGAAAACTTAACCATCGCATCACCTGATATGGGAGGCTCAAAAAGAGCCTATGCTTATTCTAAGTTTTTAGAAAGTGACGTAGTAATTTGTTACAAACAACGTGAAAAAGCCAATGTAATTTCTCATATGGAACTCATTGGTGACGTTACCGGAAAAAATGTGGTACTTGTTGATGATATGGTAGATACCGCCGGGACGCTCACAAAAGCGGCAGATGTTATGATGGAACGTGGCGCATTAAGTGTTAGAGCCATTTGTACCCATGCCATCCTCTCCGGAAATGCATACGAAAAAATAGAAAACTCAAAGCTGATAGAATTAATCGTTACAGATTCGATTCCGCTAAAGCAGGAAAGTAAAAAAATAAGAGTACTTAGTTGCTCAAAACTGGTTGCAGATGTGATGATAAGTGTCAACACAAATAGCTCTATCAGTTCAAAATTTTTAATGTAGTTTCGACTACGCTCAACTACCGCAAGTAGTTAAATTATAAAAATAAAACGCCCAAATAATTAATTTAATCTTAAGGCAACCGTGATCAAAGGGCGTATCACTGAAACCTTAAAAAACAAAAAATAATGAAATCAATTACAATCAACGGATCTCAAAGAGAAAGCGTGGGCAAGGTAGCAACCAAGGCCTTACGTAATGCTGGAAAGGTACCTTGCGTAGTATACGGAGGAGACAAGCCAATTCATTTTTCAGCTGAAACATTAGCATTTAAAGACTTGGTGTATACTCCAGACGTACACACAGTCGTAATTGTTTTGGATAATGGTGATAAAATCAATGCCATTCTACAAGATATTCAATTTCACCCGGTAACAGACAACATCATTCATGTGGACTTTTACCAGATTTTTGACGATAAAGAAATCACCTTGGAAATCCCTGTAAGAGTTGTAGGTAACTCTCGTGGAGTGAGAAACGGTGGTGTTTTACGTGTGCCAAGAAGAAAATTGAAAGTAAAAGCTGTACCCGCAGACCTTCCCGATTTTATCGAGGCTGATATTACAGAACTGAGAATCGGAAGCAAATTATATGTTACCGAACTTAAAAGTGAGGGATACAAAATCATGCACCCAGACAATACCGTAGTCGCACAAGTGAGAACTTCTCGTGTGGCTGTTGATGATGTAGAGGAAGAAGAGGAAGAAGGAGATGAAGTAGCTGAGGGTGAAACCGCAGCTGCAGAAGGAGGCAACACTGAAGAAACTCCGGCATCAGAATAAATTTTCAATTCGTTTTGAATTTAAAACAAACCCCCACAAGTTGGGGGTTTTTTTATATTTTTACAAAAAAAACAGATGCTACCATTTTTTGGACGACTCTTATCAAAAAAGAAAAGCAACACCCTTGAAGAAGATGACCCTATGAAGAAATTTTTGATTGTAGGCCTTGGAAATATCGGTCCAAAATATGAAAACACCCGCCACAACATTGGTTTTAAAATATTAGATAAGCTAGCGCAAAATGAAGATCTCACTTTTGAACCTGCAAAACTAGGAGACATCACCACCTATAAAGTCAAAGGCCGAAGTTTACTCCTACTCAAGCCCAGTACTTACATGAACCTTAGTGGAAAAGCCATTCTTTACTGGCTTCAAAAAGAAAAAATTCCCCTTGAAAATCTGTTGGTCATTACAGATGACCTCAACCTTTCTTTTGGAACCATTAGAGTGAAAACCAAAGGCAGTGACGGTGGTCACAATGGTTTAAAAGACACACAACTTCATCTGGGTACAACAAACTACAACCGCTTTCGGTTTGGAATTGACAATGAATTTGGAAGAAGAAACCAAGTAGATTTTGTTCTGGGTGAATGGGAACCCGATGAAGAAACTCAACTCCCTGAACGCTTAGACAAATCTATTGAAGTGATTAAATCATTTGCTCTGGCAGGAATTACTACCACAATGAATACCTTTAACGGAAAATAAACCAGTGAAAGTTCACCACTCCATAACAGATTATAAAAACCAATCCCAATCTGTCGTCACCATTGGCACCTTTGATGGAGTGCACATTGGGCACAGGGAAATTCTAAAAAAACTAACCTCAGAAGCAGAAAAACTCAACTTAGAATCGGTTATACTCACATTTTTTCCGCATCCGCGAATGGTCCTTCAAAAAGAAAGCGACATCAAACTCATCAATACCATAGATGAGCGCATTTCCATCTTTTCAAAAACGAAGCTTGATCACCTCATCATTCACCCATTTACCAAAGAGTTTTCTAACCTTTCGGCAGAAACTTTTGTTAAAACTATTCTTGTTGACAGTCTTAAGGTTAAAAAAATCATCATTGGTTATGACCATCGTTTTGGAAAAAACCGAACCGCCAATATTGACGACCTTAGAACCTTTGGGAAAAAGTACCATTTTGAAGTTCAGGAAATCTCAGCCCAAGAACTTGACAATGTAGCGGTAAGTTCTACCAAAATAAGAAAAGCATTAGACAGTGGTGATTTAGAAACTGCAAATAATTATCTGAGCTACCCATTTATGCTCAACGGCTCGGTTGTAAAGGGAAAAGGAATAGGTAAAACCATCAACTTTCCCACTGCAAATCTGCATATTGAAGAAACCTACAAACTCATTCCAAAAAATGGGGTTTATATCGTTAAATCTGTTCTAGACAACAAGGAAGTTTTTGGGATAATGAGTATAGGCACCAATCCCACCGTTGGCGGAAAAAGCAGAACCATCGAGACCTATTTCCTAGACATTGAAAAAGACTTGTATGGCAAAAAAATTGAAATAAAAATGCTCTCAAAAATCAGAGAGGAAGACACCTTTGATTCTTTAGAATCGTTACAAGTTGCTATTAAAAATGACGAGGCTTTCGCACGAAAATACATAGCCGATTATGGTCAATAAATTTTTATTCAAACACATTGATAACAGCGGACTTATTGTTTTTAGGGTCGTTTTTGGTTTTTTGATTACACTGGAAGCTTTTGGAGCTATTGCCACTGGATGGGTGAGGCAAGTACTTGTCGAGCCTGATTTCACCTTTTCGTTTATTGGGCTGGAGTGGCTGCAACCCCTTCCGGGAAATGGGATGTACTTTTATTTTGCCGTGATGGGAATTTTTGGATTGATGGTGATGCTGGGCTATAAATACCGCTTGGCTATAATTGCTTACTTAGTGATGTGGGCAGGGGTCTATTTTATGCAAAAATCGGCTTACAACAACCACTATTACCTGATGCTATTGTTGCTTGGTTTTATGAGTGTGCTTCCTGCAAACAGATGGTTTTCGCTTGACGCGAAATGGAATAAGGAAATTAAAAACCCCTCCATGCCCCGATGGTGTGCTTTGGTAATTATTCTTCAGGTTTGGATTGTTTATACCTATGCTTCCATAGCAAAACTCTATCCCGACTGGCTCGATGCCTCTATGGCACAGGTTTTAATGAGTAGCAAGGCTAATTACTGGCTTATTGGAGACCTCTTGCAGCAATCCTGGGTGCATTGGTCCATTGCTTACACAGGCATTTTGTTTGATTTACTTATTGTTCCATTATTGCTTTGGAAACGCACACGAATGCTAGGGTTTGTCATTTCCATTTTCTTCCATCTTTTCAACTCAATAGTTTTTCAAATAGGGATTTTCCCCTATATGTCCATTGCATTTGCCTTGTTTTTCTTTACGCCCAAAACAGTTCAAAGGCGTTTTTTACCCAAAAAAGAATTTTATGATAAAGGAGAAATAATCGTTCCTGCTTATAAAAAAACGCTCATCACCTTTTTTTCGATTTATTTCATTATCCAAATTGGTTTGCCACTGCGCCATTGGGCCATTGAAGACAATGTGCTTTGGACTGAGGAAGGACACCGCCTCAGCTGGCGTATGATGTTGCGCACCAAGTCAGGTTCTGTAAAGGTAACCGTGAAGGACAAAAAAACAGGAGAAGAGTTTCGAATAAATATTTACGAGGAGCTTTCCACCAAACAACGAAGAGGTCTGGCCACCAAGCCCGACTATATGTGGCAGTATGCACAGCGATTAAAAAAACGCTATGCGGAAGAAGGAAAAGATGTGGCGGTTTATTTTGATGCACGGGTGAGTGTCAACAAAAGACCTATGGCTCCATTTATTAACCCTGAGGTCGATCTCGCGGCAGAAAAATGGAATCACTTTAAACACCACGACTGGATTTTACCCGCTCCGGAGGGATTATAAAACCTCATTTTTCTTCTGAAAATCAACTGCTCATTAACAGTTAATTAATTAACTTTGCCCTTTCAAACCACCACTATGCTACAAGTAACAGACATACGCGACAATCAAGAAGCCTATATAACCGCATTGAAAAAAAGAAACATCGATGCCGCACCGCTTTTTGAGGAAGTCCTGCAAACTGACGAACTGAGAAGAAGTACTCAGGCCAAATTGGACAACATCCTGGCAGAATCCAACAAACTTTCCAAAGAAATTGGGCAGTTGTTTCAGTCAGGGAAGGCAAAAGAGGCCAATGCGCTAAAAGAAAAAACCACCCAATACAAAGAAGAAACCAAAACTCTTCAGGAAGAGTTAAACGCCGCCGTTGAAAAATTGCAACAACTGTTATACAACATCCCCAATATACCCAATAAATTGGTTCCTGCAGGCAGCAGTGAAGAGGATAACGAAGAAGTCTTTCGCGCTGGCGAAATCCCAAAATTAGCAGAAGGTGCCCTCCCCCACTGGGAACTCGCCAAAAAATATGACATCATCGATTTTGAATTGGGTAATAAAATCACCGGTGCCGGGTTTCCGGTTTACAAAGGAAAAGGTGCCAGATTACAACGTGCTTTAATCAGCTACTTTCTCGATAAAAACACTACCGCCGGTTACACTGAATATCAGGTGCCGCATTTGGTTAATGAGGCCTCCGGATTTGGAACGGGACAGTTACCTGACAAGGAAGGACAAATGTACCACGTGGGGATTGACAATTTATATCTTATTCCCACTGCTGAGGTGCCGGTGACAAACATGTTTCGCGACGAGATCCTTCAGGCAAAAGACTTGCCCATTTTATGCACCGGTTATACACCCTGTTTTAGAAGGGAAGCCGGAAGTTATGGCGCTCACGTGCGCGGTCTAAACCGTTTGCACCAATTTGATAAAGTAGAAATTGTAAGGATAGAGCATCCCTCAAATTCGCACAAAGCCCTTGACGGAATGGTGGAACACGTCAAAGAAATTCTCAACGAGCTCCAATTACCCTATCGTATTTTAAGACTTTGTGGTGGCGATCTCGGCTTTACTTCTGTCCTCACTTATGATTTTGAAGTATTTTCAACTGCACAAGATCGCTGGTTGGAAATTTCTTCAGTTTCCAATTTTGAAACCTTCCAAGCCAACCGATTGAAACTGCGTTTTAAGGACGAAAACAACAAAAACCAATTGGCTCACACCTTGAACGGTAGTGCTTTGGCGCTTCCGCGTGTTTTAGCGGGTATTCTGGAAAACTACCAAACTCCGGATGGTATTAAAATCCCGGAAGTGTTGGTGCCTTATTGTGGGTTTGATGTAATAGATTAAGGAATTAACCTTTCAGGGTTTAAAACCCTGAAAGGGTTAATGCTCTTATCGCTTCACAAACTTTTTACTCACTCGCTCACCACTTTCATTTTCAAAAACAACAAAATACAAACCAGTATTTAATGACTTTACATTAATGATTGAGGTGTTTGCCACAAGCAACTGCTTTTGCAACGCATTACCACTTACATCATAAATAGTTGCTTTAACACTTTGATTGGAAGTGTTGTTGATGCTTAGGTTTTCTTTAACAGGATTGGGGTACATAGTAAAACTGTTTTGATGAAAAGTGGGAGTTGAAAGAAATGCTGTTCGATATAACAGCCAGTCACCTACTGAATTTGTAATAATTAAATCCATAACGGGAAAACCACCATCAGCCCATTCATAAGTAAATGGATTTTTTGGAGTACTGTTTGCATCAAATGGTAGCTCAAAATAAAAACTTTGGTAAAGCTCTACAGCTTCAATTTCGTCTGGGTCAGTATAATTGCAAGAAATATATTCAACGATTGCGTCCAAATTAAAACTCGTCTCAGTCACATCAGTATAGGTCACTTTAAAAGATTCAAAACAACTATTCCCATATAAATGTATGAAATAATTTTCTGTGTGAGGAGAATAAAACTGAAAACCACCAGAATCTTCGAGAGAAATTGAGACACCATTCACATTTGACTCTGCTAAAAACCATCCAGAGTTTAATAAAATATCACTAGTTTGGGCTTTTAAACCACCCCCAATACCTTCATAAGTTGGAGAAAGAAAGGCTATTATAATTACATTTACATACAGTAATTTTATGATTTTAAAATTTAATATTGATTTCATAATAGTGGTTTTTATAGTTTAGATAAGTTTTTGGATCCTTGAATTTCGCCATCACAGACTAAGATGATAGAATACGGCCCTGAAGCAAAACCGTTTAGGTCAATGGTGTGTGAATTTTCAAGAGTTTCAATTATATAGTTACTGGTGTTACCACTATTTTGATGGACTACCATCAAGTAAGCAGAAGATGCATCGTCAGCAATATAATTTACTGTAACCGAGGTGGTGGCTGGGTTGGGTACTAAACTTTCAATTTTGTAAGGATTGACTGTAACCTGCAATTCATCATAATCTTTTAAACCGTCCAAGTCTGAAATCACTTCAAGCTTATACTGCTGCGTAAACTGGGGAGACACGGTAAAGGATGCTCCTGTATAAATCAGGTTACCGTCCACATCATACCAATTATAAACGGCGTCTTCATTGATAATCGTGGCTTGTAGTGTGACACTTTCACTGCGGTCAATTTCTTCATCATCACCGGCATTTGCGGTAAATGTAGGTCTAGGTTGTTTTCTAATTTCAAAAGTCTCGCCCCCTATGACCTTGTTATTAGATTCGTCAATTTGGTCTAAGTGGTAAGTGTAATTCCGTTTATTGCTGACCTCTTTTGTGAGAAAATTAAAAGTCAGGTATGCCGTTCCATACTCATTGGGGTCAAATTGAATGTTTTCGAAACGCGCCAAACTATCAGAAACAATAAATTTCTTTTCATTTTAAGTAGCTTTTAGATGACTTTTTTGTTTATTTCCTCTTGACCAAGCTTGATACAATACCTCGTCCATTTCAATTCCTATTTCAGCTTCTTCATAGAGTGCTTTACCATATTCCCCAGTTTCCGGAAATAGTTCTAATGTATAAGTCTTACTGCCTGTAAATGGATTGCTTACTGCTACTAATCCCCCAATGGTGGGAGTATTGGGGATAATATCAATAACAGTAGTGTTTTTCCAAGCAATATTATTGTTGTTTCTGACATTATCGGTAATAAGTGTACCCTCTGGAACTGTCATTGGGTCGCTAGGAGTATCAACCCGTGCCAACAGGCAAAAGTGCCAAGGATTATCATTAATGTCAAAATAATCTTCCGGATTGGGCACCATCCATTCAAATTCTACAATAGCCTCTTGTCCGGGTTCCAAAGAGGGAATGTTTAAGGTGCCAACAACACCGCCCACAGGGGTTTGACTATTCGAGTCTGTAATATCTGCCATAACTAATGATCCATCCCAATGGTTGGGCCAATTTAGCGCGGTATTGGCTTTTGCCCAATAGAGGGTAAGTTCTTCATTACCTGTAGAGGTCACACAACTTCTATTGGTAACCCTTACATTTACATAGTTGGGGATCACCGGGTCATATTCGGGGTTTTCATGAACATCAATATAACTTTCACCGGGATTGTATCTTACCCAGATTTCCTGACTGTTCCACATGACATTTCCGGTATTAACATCTGGCTCAACACCATAATCAACCATAGAGTTACGCACCATTAAATCGAGCTCGCCAATGTAGTTGGGGTCGTCCATACATTTTGCGGTTAAAACAGCACGATAAGCGTTAATACGTCCACTACCTAATTGCCCAACAAAAGGTTGATTGTATGGAATATGATAAATATCATCCGCAGTGTTTATGATGATATCTTTAGCCTCTTGAGCGGTTAAATTTGGATTGGCTGCAAAAACTAAAGCCGCTATGCCGGTAACAAATGGTGTGGCAGGAGAAGTAGCAGTTTTTAAGTTATAAGTTGAACCAAACGGCTGTGTCGAAATGTCAGGTAATAAACCAACAAGTAAATGCCCCGGTGCGGTAACATCAATATTTGCCCTCAAATTATGACCACTCATATTTGATGGGATACCGGGTCTAAATCGATAAACATCTTTCCAAGATTGATGCCAATATAAATTACCATCAGGATTTAGGATATTATGAGAATATTTTGGAGCAACTCTATGACCTACAGTAGTAAGTGCAAGAGTGGCATCATAAGAAGCTGGGTAGAACAAACTATTTTCATTACAAGGAAAGCCATCAAAGTTTCCAGTATTCCCACCAGCTGCTACAACTAGATAACCTTGGTCCAATAAGTCTTGGTATTTCATTTGGTCAATTGAATTGGGCGAGGACAAACACCATCCCCAACTTGCATTAATGACTCGAATTTCCGGTACAGCTAGAATGAGAGACTCAATATTTTGAATAAAGACATTAGGAGAAGAAGCAATTGTCGCATCGGGAGCCACAGAGGCAATACCTATATAGTTATTAGAGTTTGCAGCAGCCATTCCAGAAGTAGCTACCCCATGTGTATATTGTAAGTCACCCTGTTGTGAATAAGGTGGTATATCTAGCTCAAATATTACTTTACCAACCAAATCTTCATGGTCATAAATCTTTGCGTCAGACCATCCAATTATTTGCCCTTCACCTCTTGTAATTGTCCAAGCCAATGGTGCTCTAATTATATCTAATGCTGTATTTCTTCCTCCTGTAATAATATCATCATAATCATTCGGTAAAATAGTAAATGGTGCTACATCTGCTGTCAATTGTTCATTAAAATAAACGGGCTCTATTCGTTCAACCTCTTCTCTTTCAGAAAATTGATTGAATGAAACTCCTGTGGTTAATGAAACCAAGTATATTCTATCCAAAACGGGATTTAGGTTGTAAAGAAAAGCCCTCTCAAAAGTATAAATAGGCATCGCATTTAAAGCCGCCGCCAAATCTGTATTTTGCATCGAGAGTGTCAAGGTCTGGTCTGTATTTACCGTTTTTTGGATTTCACCCAATTCATATCCTTCTTTAATTTCAAGGTAATAATAATCAAGGTCTTGTTAATAAATGTACACAAACTGCAATAAGAATGCAATACAAAAAGCTAATTTTCTCATAAGGGTTGGTATTTAGATGTTAATAAATTGATATGCATTTCATCCAAACCAACTACTATAAAAGGGAGAGATACTTTCTGTAAAGCTAAATAGTAGTGGTAATTAAAAAAGTAAACAGGTTTTAAAACCGTTTAATTTTCAGCAATTTACCCCCCCCCTTAAATAAATTTCCAAATATATTATGTTAATTTTATTTTAAACTATTAACATAAGTATATGAATTAAATGAACCCACATTTTCCTATCTTTACCCAAAAAGTAACAAAATGCGTTTTACCCTTTGCCTCCTTATCTTTTGCTTTGGCTTGGTTTCATTCTCTCAAAATGAGAACCTGGCTAAAAATTATTTTGACAGGGGTGATTTTGAAAAAGCCTTACCCATTTACAAAGCCCTTTTTGAAAACAATCAAAACCGCAACGACTATTTTCTTTCATACATCGCTACGCTTCAACAGCTTGAAAATTTTGAAGAAAGTCAAAAACTACTTCAGGAACGACTCACATTAACCAGAAATCATCCCTTGTTTTTAATTGAAATGGGTAGAAATTACCTCATTCAAAATCAAAGTGAAGAAGCAAACTCCTATTTTCAACAAGCACTACAGGCCATTGATGAAAACCCGAGAATAACTTATACAGTTGCCAATTCTTTTGAAAAATACAGTTTGCTGGACCTGGCGGTAAGTGCCTATGAAAAAGGAGCTTCACTTGACGAAAACCTCAATTTTGACAGTCAGTTGGCGCGTATTTATGGTGAACAGGGCGATTTGGAGAAAATGTTTGACAGTTATTTGAGGATTATTGAAAGAAACCCCTCGTTTTTAATCGCTGCTCAGCGCAACTTCAGTCGTTATGTGACAGATGACCCTCAAAACGAAGCCAATGATTTGTTGCGTAAGGCTCTTTTGAGACGTTCACAAAACAATCCCGACTTGTTTTACAACCAGTTACTCAGTTGGCTGTTTGTGCAGCAAAAGCAATATGACAGAGCCTTTATACAAGAAAAAGCCATTTTCAACCGCACATTTGAAAGTCTAAATGAAATGATGGAATTGGCATTAATTGCACTCGACGATGAAGCGTATGAAATCTCAAACGAAATCTTGTCTTACATTATAGAAAACAGCACTTCAGAAAGAGACCGTTTGCAAGCGTTTCAATACACTATGGACATTGAAGTGAAAACAGCAAAAAAAGAAAACTATCCGGAAATAGAAAAAAAATATGAAAATTTGATTTCTCTATTTGGAGAAGACACCAAGACTTTTGAAATTCAGCTCGATTACAATCGGTTTATCGCCTTTCAAAACAACAAAAAAAACCTTGCTATCGAGAATCTCAAAAATCTAAGTAAAGAAAACTTGAGTCGCTATCAAGAAGCCAGGGTGCTTATGGAACTTGCAGATATACTGGTGTATGATGAAAAGTTTAATGAAGCACTTATTTACTATTCTCAAATCCAGAATAAAGTCAAAAATGACCCTATAGCTCAGGAAGCCCGTTTTAAAGTAGCCCGCACCAGTTATTTTAAAGGAGACTTTGCCTGGGCGCAAACACAGCTTGATATCCTTAAAAAATCAACCTCCCAACTCATCGCAAATGATGCGATGGAACTCAGCTTACTCATAAATGACAACTCGCTGGAAGACACCCTGCAAACTGCCTTGAAAAAATATGCCCGGGCAGACCTGCTGGATTTGCAAGGTAAACATCAGGAAGCCATCGCTATCCTGGATGCTATTTTACAAAATCACCGGGGAGAATCTATTGAGGATGAAGCCCTACTCAAACAAGCCCAATTGTTTGAAAAAACAAAAAATTATGAAAAGGCAATTACCAACTATCTAAAAATCATCGAGTTTCACAACGAAGACATCCTGGCAGATAACGCTTATTTTTATCTTGCAGAGCTTTACAACAAAACCCTCCAACAACCGGAAAAAGCCAAAGAATTCTATGAGCAAATTATTTTTAACCATCAGGATTCCATCTTTTTTGTAGAAGCCAGAAAGCAATATCGAAGTATAAGAGGTGATGCAATTAATTAGCAAAAAAAGCCCCCTCCCAACCTCTCGCCTTTGGCGGGGAGGAGATAAAAAATAAAGACGTAATATATTACGCCTCAACCAAAATCGATTAAAAAGCCATGCATATATATAACGTCACCATAAACATAGAAGAAGACATCCACGACCGCTGGCTGGACTGGATGAAAAATGAACACATCCCTGAAATGCTCGCCACCGGTAAATTCAGCGCAGCAAAAATGTGCCGCGTTTTGGTAGAAGAAGAAATGGGCGGCTTTACTTATGCCGTGCAATACACCACAGACAGTAAAGAAACTTTGGAAAAATACTACCGCGAAGACGCAGAACGCTTGCGCTCTAAAAGCACTCTTTTTAGTGGAAAATTTGTCGCTTTTAGAACAGAGCTTCAAATCATCAGTGAATACACATCGCGATGAGAAAATTTTATAAAAAAGAGCAAAGAGCAAAAAATACCACAAGCTCTTCAGAGAACCATAAGGAAAGCGAAGTAAGTGCCAAAAAACACTTAGGCCAACATTTTCTTAACGACGAACAAATTGCACAAAGAATAGCTGATACACTCACTCTAAAAGGCTATAAAAACGTCATCGAGATTGGCCCGGGAATGGGCGTGCTTACAAAATATCTCATTCAAAAAGACATCGACCTCATCGCAATGGATATCGACAAAGAATCTATTGCTTATCTAAACTCAAGCTTTCTATCGCAACACAGTGAACAATTAAAAGACAAAAACTTTCAGGTGGTGGAAGCCGATTTTTTAAAAATTGATTTGTCCCATTATTACAGAGACGTCCCCTTTGCCATCATTGGCAATTTTCCATACAATATATCGACACAAATTGTTTTTAAAATGCTGGAATGGCGCCATCAAATTCCGGAGTTTACCGGCATGTTTCAAAAAGAAGTTGCTCAGCGCATTTGTGAAAAAGAGGGCAGTAAGACCTATGGCATCCTTTCGGTGTTGGTTCAGGCATTTTATACCGCAGAATACCTTTTTACCGTCCCGCCTTCGGTTTTTAATCCGCCGCCTAAAGTGGATAGCGGTGTGTTGCGCCTCATCAGAAAAGACGATTTTTCACTTCCTTGCAATGAAAAACTATTTTTCACTATTGTAAAAACTGCTTTCGGTCAACGCCGAAAAACATTGAGAAACAGTTTAAAATCTTTCGCTTTAAGCGAAAATTTAAAAGAAGATACTATCTTTGACAAACGTCCGGAGCAATTAGGCTTTGATGCCTTTATTGTTTTAACTCAAAAGATAGAAAACGATGCAGTTTCAAATTAGTCCAGAGCTTATTGAAAAAATCGAACAACTTGTCGAACAACAAAACGACAAGGAACTGCTTGTACATCTTGAAGACCTTCACCACGCTGATATTGCTGAGATTCTCGATGAGCTGGACCTGGATGAATCTACTTATATCATCAAGCTGCTCGATAGTGTGAAAACCTCCGAGGTTCTTATGGAGCTTGATGAAGACGATCGTGAAAAAATTCTCGATAATCTATCCTCCAAAGAAATAGCAGACGAGCTGGAAGAAATGGATACCGATGATGCCGCAGATATCATCGCAGAACTTTCTGAGGAACGCCAAGAAGAGGTTATTTCAAACATTGAAGACCGCGAACACGCTCAAGACATTCAAGAGCTCTTGCGCTATGATGAAGACTCTGCCGGGGGTTTGATGGCCAAAGAGCTCATCAAGGTGAGAGAAACCTGGACGGTAGCGGGCTGTGTAAGAGAAATGCGCCGTCAAGCGGAAAACGTGACTCGTGTACACTCCATTTATGTGGTTGATAAAAACGACAAGCTCATTGGCAGACTCTCCTTGAAAGATTTGCTTACTGTACCCCCAAAAACCAAAATATCTGAAATCTACATTCCCCGTGTTGACTTTGTAGATGTACATACAGAAGGGGAGGAAGTGGCCAGAATTATGCAAAAATATGACCTGGAAGCCATTCCGGTTGTAGATGAAATTGGACGTCTTGTGGGCCGTGTTACTATTGATGACATTGTTGACTTCATCAAGGAAGAAGCTGAAAAAGATTATCAACTCGCCGCGGGTATTTCTCAAGATGTAGAGGCAGATGACAGCATTTGGCAATTATCTAAAGCACGTCTGCCATGGCTCGTTTTAGGGCTTTTTGGCGGGCTGGGAAGTGTGTATATTATGCAGGGGTTTGATGAAGCTTTAGAGAGTTACCCAATACTCTTTTTCTTTACCCCCTTAATTGCCGCAATGGCCGGAAACGTGGGCGTACAATCAAGTGCAATTATTGTGCAAGGTCTTGCCAATGATAACATTAGGGGAAGTTTGTTTCATCGTTTATTAAAAGAAGTGGGGCTGAGCCTCCTTAACGGTTTTGCACTAGCGGCACTCGTTTTCTTGTTTGGTTTTGTTGTGGGTCAAGATCAATTGACAAGCCTGGCCATTGCACTTTCCATGCTTTTAGTCATAATTGTCGCCGCACTTGTGGGCACTTTTGTCCCCATCATCCTTGACAAACGCGGTATCGACCCGGCCATTGCAACCGGACCATTTATCACCACCAGCAATGATATATTTGGAATCTTTTTGTTCTTTTATATCTCCAAATTGATTCTTGGTTTTTAAACTTGAGCCCTATCAAAGTTTCACTATTTTGAATTACTATATAACCGAAATAACAGTTCCCAATACAGCTATTGACGCTTTAAAACACGTAAACAATGTGGTTTATTTGCAATGGGTGCAAGACGTTGCAGAACAGCATTGGAATGAAAAAACGGATGCTGCGATACGCCAAAAAATTGCGTGGGTTGTGCTGAATCATTTTATTGAATACAAAGCACCGGCTTTTGAACATGATGTCTTGATATTAAAAACCTGGGTTGATAATTATAGTGGAGTCACCAGTGAACGTCACACAGAAATTCTCAGAAAAGCAGACCAAAAACTATTAGTTCAAGCCAAAACACTTTGGTGTATGATTGAAAAAGAAACCGGAAAGCCAATGCGGATTACTGAAGAATTGACTACTAAATTTCCTTAAACGCTAAAAAAACTATTTATAACTAATCAGCACATAGTTAAATAAAATTAAGGAGATTGAACCACTAAGACACGTAGTGCGCTAAGAAGCACTAAGAAATATTAGTATAAAATCTTTGTGTAACTTGTGCCCTTTGTGTCTAAGTGGTAAAAAAATAATGTTGAATAGCCTGTAAATATATTATTTCTGTTTACTGATTGGTAAAAAAAATTTAACATCAAATAATCATAAAATGAAAGTCCTCCACCTCGATAAAAACCACCCAATACTTATAGAACAACTCAAAGCTGCCGGATTTCAAAATGAGGAAGATTACACTTCTTCAAAAAAAGAAATTGAAGCAACCATTGGCTCCTATGAAGGTATCGTCATTCGCAGTCGTTTTGAGATTGACAAAACCTTTCTCGATGCCGCCAAAAATTTAAAATTCATCGCTCGTGTAGGTGCCGGTCTGGAAAGTATTGATGTGGATTATGCCAAAAGCAAAAACATCACCCTCATCGCCGCCCCAGAAGGCAACCGCAATGCAGTGAGTGAACAAGCACTTGGGATGCTTTTGTCTCTTTTCAACAAACTCAAGCAAGCAGACAACGAAGTTCGCAACGGACTCTGGAACCGCGAACCCAACCGTGGTGTAGAGCTCGATGGCAAAACCGTGGGCATCATTGGGTATGGTAATATGGGAAAAGCCTTCGCAAAAAAACTACGCGGATTTGAGGTGGAAGTGCTGTGTTATGACATCAAAGAAAATGTGGGCGACCCAAACGCCAAACAAGTATCACTGAAAGAGCTTCAGGAAAAAGCAGATGTGCTAAGTTTACATATTCCGTGGACACCTGAGACAGATAAAATGGTCGATGCCCTTTTTATTTCAAAATTTAAAAACCCCTTTTGGCTGCTTAACACGGCACGCGGCAAATGTGTGGTAACTTCAGATTTGGTAGAGGCATTGAAATCAGGAAAAATTCTGGGAGCGGGACTGGATGTGCTGGAATTTGAAAGATTATCCTTTGAATCACTTTTTAGCGAAAATCATATTCCTGAAGCCTTGCAGGAATTAATCAAAATGGACAATGTGTTGTTGAGTCCGCACATCGCGGGCTGGACCGTGGAAAGTAAAGAGAAGCTGGCACAGGTTATTGTAGACAAAATCAAAGACTTGTATGGTTTAAACCGCAATAAGGAACTACTCCCCGCTCAGGAGTTTGGCGTTTCCGGGCTTGGTGGATTTTTCTTTAAAACCAAAGACCCTGATGCCATTAAAGTATGGTATAAAAAGCACCTGGGGATGAATACAGACCCATATGGCTGGACATTCTGGTGGAAAGACAAAGAGGGTAATGACTGTTCAACACAATGGAGCCCGTTTAAGGAAGACACGACTTATTTCGCTCCCAGTGAAAAACCTTTTATGATGAATTTGAGGGTTAAAAACTTACATAAACTTTTAGAGCAACTCAACAGAGAAGGGGTTCCTGTTGTGGGAGAAGTAGAAGCGTTTAGTTATGGTAAATTTGGTTGGATTCTAGACCCGGAAGGCAACAAGATAGAGCTCTGGGAGCCCAACGATAAAGCGTTTTTGTGATTTCTTAATTATATAGGGATAAAATTGAAATCAAGAGCCCAAGTAAACACAAGTAAAAATGAATTCTAAAAAACAATCTGAAATAGGGAAAGCATTTTACATTGTTTGGGGAATTGTTGCTATTGCCGGACTGATTTTGGTGTTAATCCCTTTTTTTATTGAAGAACAAGCGCTGCTCAAAACAACCCCAATGTGCACAACTGTAGTTACCGGAGAAGGGTCTTGTGCTTTTTGTGGTTTAACGCGGGGTTTTATTGCTTTGAGCAAAGGACAGATTGAAGAGGCGTTGTTATGGAATACTTTTAGTTTATATATTTTTATATTTTTTATACTAAATTTTATCATCTTCTCAATTTCTTTAATATATTTGAAGAACAAGTAAACAACCTTTAACAATTTTTCATCTTGAATACAGCCAGTTTGGTCTTCGGAATACTTGCCATTCTTGGAATGCTCGTGGGTTTTATACCTTGTTTTGGAGCATTAAACTGGATTAACATCCCCTTTGCTTTTATTGGTTTAATTGTGAGTATTGTTGCTTTGACAAGCAATAAGGAAGCAGGCAAACCCAAAAATGCCGCTCTGGCAGGCCTTATTATGTGCTTGTGTGCTATGTTTTTTGGACTATTTAGACTCTTCTTAGGAGGAGGTATTTTATAATTATTAATTTTAACTTTTATGGAAGAAAACAAAAACTCAGACAACCTCGGCGAAGAGGCCAGAAAAACAGCTGATGAATTTAAAGAAAGCTGGAACAAATCCATTAATGAAAACAAAGAAAACAAAAAGTTAATAGCCGGTATTTTGGCAATCGTCTTGGGTGGATTTGGTATTCACAAATTTATTTTAGGTTATAATAAAGAGGGAATCATTCTTCTTGTAGTGACAGTTGTTTTGGGAATTATCACCTGTGGTGTTGCGGCATCTGCTGCTTGGATTGTTGGTCTTATTGAAGGAATCATCTATTTGACTAAAAGTGATGAGGAGTTTTTTGAAACCTATCAGGCTAACAAAAAACCTTGGTTTTAAACTGGTTTCTGAAAAATCACTCTTTATTTTCCTCGTTTTTTGAGGCAAACTTTTGTTCCATTTCGGCTTGAAATTCTTCCAAAACGGGTTTTACTGTGCTTTCAGGCAGATCTGCGATGCGGATGTACATCAAGCCGTCAACGGCATTGTTAAATAGCGGGTCCACATTAAAAGCAACCACTTTTGCGTTTTGTTTGATGTATTTTTTTATGAGTACCGGCAAGCGCAATTCGCCGGGCTCGAGTTCGTCGATAATTCTGTCAAACTTGTTTAAGTCTGCTTCTGTTTCGTCAAAAACAAAATCCTTGTCGGCATCCTTGAGTTTTACTTTATATTCTTTTTTGGGATGAATAAATTGCGCCACATAAGGGTCATAATAGTTTGACTTCATAAACTCTATCATCAGTGATTTTGAAAATTCTGAAAACCGATCGCTTATGGTAACACCCCCTATGAGGTAACGGTGTTCAGGAAAGCGCAATGTGGTATGCACAATACCCTTCCAAAGCAAAAACAAAGGCATGGGTTTTTGTTGGTATTCTTTAATGATAAAAGCCCGTCCCATTTCTATAGACTGGCTCATCATTTTATGCAATTCAGGTTCAAACCTGAAAAGGTCGTGAAGGTAAAAACCTTCTATTCCATAGGCTGCATAAATTTTTGAGCCGAGACCCATTCGGTAGGCACCGGCAATTTTTTTGGTCTCATTGTCCCATAAAAACATATGGTGGTAATAGGCGTCAAAAACATCAAGGTCAATGGCTTTATTGGTACCTTCGCCCACTTCCCTAAAGGTAATTTCGCGTAAGCGTCCTATTTCCTGAAGGACATTAGGGATGTGCTCGGGGTGAGAAAGAAAGACTTCATAGTTTTTACTAATCAACAAGCGTTTATCTAATTCCTGAAGTTTGAGCACTTCCTTTTCCAGAATAGCAGTTGCTACAGGAGTTGCGATGCTTTTTGGTGGTTTTGGAAACTTAAGTTTCTTTGGAATATTGTCTAGTAACTTTTTCTTTGCAAACGTATTGGCAAGCATGTAGGTTTTCTTGCGAAGAAAAGCCGTAAAATCTTGCAATGATTCTTGTTCCTGCTGGTCTTTAACCGAAATGGCATTTCCAATTCTTATTTTTATGGTGCGCTCTCGCTGACTTAATAATTCTGAAGGGAGTTTTGCTGTGCGAAACGTGGGGCTCAACTTTGCAAGCTTATAAAACAGCATACTATTTTTTGCGTGAAAGTAAATGGGTACAACCGGTACTTCTGCTTTTTTGATGAGTTTCATGGCAGCTTCTTCCCAGGGCTTGTCGGTAATGCGTTTGTCTTCTTTGTAAGTTGAAACCTCTCCTGCCGGAAAAATCCCCAAAGGCTGCGCATCCTGAAGATGTTTTAGCGCATTTTTAAAGCCGCTTACACTCGATTTGATTTCCTTTTTGTTTTCAAAGGGATTTACGGGCATCACAAACGGTTTTAATGGCTCAATGCGATGTAATAAAAAATTGGCAATGATTTTATAGTCTGGCCGCTGTTCTAAAAGAATTTTAAGTAGTAAAATACCGTCGATTCCTCCCAGCGGGTGATTGGATATGGTAATAAATGATCCGGTTTTTGGAATGCGACGCAAGTCTTCTTCCGGGATTTCAAATTTAACTTCAAATTCTTCAAGCAGCGCATTGATGAAATCAAGTCCCTCGAGGTGTTTGTGTTTATCATAGATGCGATTACAGGCAGAAATGCGCATTGTTTTCATTAGGGTCCATCCAATAAAAGTGCCTAAAAATCCAAGTTTATGGACATTGATGGCTTGCGCAATTTCTTTTGGGGTGACCAGAGGCATGTTTGGAAATGTTGTTTTGGGTAAATATAGTAAAATTGGAGTTACAAATTCCAATGCTTCATTTAGACAAGAGGTTAAAATATTATACTTTTCAATCAAAAGTATAACTCTATTTTTTTTCTAATAAAAGATAAAAAAATGGTAAGAAATATAAACTAATGAATGTCCCTAAGGATAATCCTCCAATAACTATAATAGCCAAAGGTCTTTGTAAATCTGCTCCTAAACCGTGAATAAATAAAAAAGGAGACAAAGCAAGTATGGTAGTGAGTGAAGTCATCACAATGGGTTTCAACCTTAATTTGCCTCCTTTTAAGACAGCCTCTTTTGCACTATTACCTTCTTTTCTGAGTAAGTTTATTGTATGGATTTTTATAATACTATCATTAATAATTATACCACTCATGACCACTAAACCAATAAAGGACATTACATTTATTGTGCCGCCAAATAGCCATAGTAATGATAAAGCGCCCCCCAGACCAATGGGCAGTTCCACAAGAATTATTAGAGGTTGTTTTAATGATTCAAACTGTGCTGCCATAATAAAATAAAGGAGTAAAATTGCAATAATAAGCACAAAAATCAATTCATTTCCTAAATTTTCAAATTCAAACCACTTACCTGTAAAACGGACTCCATAATCCGGATTATTTTTGAAATTTCCTTGTGTCCTGTTAATTATTTCAATAGCTGAATAAGAGTCACTTTCTGCATCAAATTTTAGAAACTCTCCGGTTTTGTCTGCATAAATTGTTTTATAATGTGATGTGGGTTGAATAGTAATTAAGTTATTTATAGCAATGGTATTTCCCTCGTTATTTGTAATAAAAAGCGAAGAGAGTTTCTCTTCTAATTGTGTCTGCTCATAATTAATTTTAATGGGGATGAAGCGCTCAGAAGCTTTTAGGTTGTCAATAAAATTTTGGTCAAAAGCCGCTTTTAATTCTGCTACAAGTGTAAAATAATCGATGTTGTACAATGCTAACTTATCTTGCTGTATGACAATTGAACTGGTTTGGTTTAATATAATGGGTGAAAAATTTTGGTTTAAATTTGCTTGAATTTCGTGCAACCTGTTTTCAGAGGGAACTTGAAGTGATGTTCTTGAGAATACCTGTGCAGTAAGTTGGGCTTGTTTTGAGCCAAAAAGGAAATCAAAAATTGTTTTGGGAGGGTTGAAACTAAATACCGCTGATGGGTAACTTTTCAATTTATCTGAGATTGCTGATTTTATGTTTTCTAATTCAGAAATACTTTTTGCTTCTATATATATTATTGCTTCAGAAAAAGTTTGTACTTGTTCCTTTTGTAACAAAAAATCTTGTTCTCCTGTTTCTGCTATGTATGTAAGCCTCCTTTCTGTTTTTTCCAAAGGGTAAGGAGTAGGGTCTAAAATTTCATTAAAAATAGTTACAATTCTATTGCTATTTTCATGAACAGTGATATTTTCATTCCAATCGATTTTCAGAATGGCTTCGGTTTCTTTAAAATCGGGCAATTTAGAATAGGGCATGGTATTTAGTAGCACTATGCCAATGACTAAAAACCCAGAGGCTATTCCCCAAACAATAAATTTTCTTTTCGAAAAATAATAAAAACCCGTTTTATACCATTGCTCAATGTTTTGGGTTTTGAAGGAAAATTGAAACCTTTTGCTTATTTCTTTTTTTCGCAGTTGTAAAAAAATCACCGGTATCAAAAGAATGGAAACCAACAAGGAAGCTCCCAGACCAATAGAAACCGCAAGAGCCTGATCGTAAAACAGTGCGCCTGTTATCCCACTTAAAAAAACCAAAGGAAGAAAAATCATACACGTTGTCAATACTGATGTTATGAGTGGGGCAATCATTTCATTGGTCCCGGATGCACAGGCGTTAAAAAAAGTTTCACCGGCTTCTAACTTTTGGGTGATATTATCAATGATAATTATGGCATTATCAATCATCATACCTACACCTAGGATGAGACCGGATAAAGAAATAATATTGATAGACATACCAAAGAGAAACATAAACAAAAAGCTGACAATGAGTGATGTGGGGATGCTTAGGGCAATAATTAAAGGTGCTTTTATATCTTTAATAAAGAAAAACATAATCAAAATGGCCAATGCACTCCCAGCAAGCAAACTCGACTGCAAATTTGAAAGCGATACTTCCAAAAGTTTGGTTTGATCTTGATGAACGCCAATGTCCAGTTGTGGATAATCTTCTTTGAATGAACTTAAGAGTGTATTTAAGTTGTCTTTTAAATCGGCTACTTTGGTTTCGCTTTGTTTAATGATTTGAATGAGTATGGTTCTTTTCCCATTGAATAAAACCTGCCCTCTTTCAAGCCGTGGTTGTAGTGATATATTTGCTAGGTCTTGGAGTTCAAAAAGTTTCCCTTTGATGTTGATGGGTATGCTTTTAAGGTCATCAATCGTTCTAAGAGGATTCAAAAACTTTAGATTGTATTGATAGATGCCATTTTGTACAATGAGGTTGCCCAGTTCAAAATTGTTTTCTTTAATGACTTGTTCCAGTTGAGCCGTATTGACATTGAGGCTCTTTAATAATAGCATGTTTGGTTCTATAAGCACCTCAGGTTGTGTAAGACCTGAAATATCTGCTAGGGCAATATCTGGCAATTGCTCGATGCGGCGTTTGAGGACATTTTGGGTAAATTCGCTGAGTTCTAGGAAAGATTTTGCATTGCTTTTTTCATTTTCGGTGATGGTTAAGGTAAGAACGGGTATGTCTGTTGCGGCTGCTTTGATGGCTCTGGGCCGCTCTAAATCTCTGGGTAGAAAATTGATGGCTGCATCTATTTTTTCATTGGCTTCAATAAATGCAAAATCAGTATTGGTGCCATAATCAAAATAAAGTTTTAACAGTGCAAAACCGTCTCGGGTTTCTGTGTTTATGTCTTTGAGTTTTGAAACTTGTACCAGTTGGTTTCTAAGTGGCCGCACTACATTGGTTTCTATATCCCTTGCGGTATTGTTAGGGTAGGAGACTTGAATGGTAATTTCCGGGATGGCAATATCGGGCATCAAAGCCGTGGGTAATTTTACAACTGCTGCCATGCCTATAAGTAAAATGGCAAGGGTGGTCATAAAAACGGCAACCGGTCTATTTAATAAGAATTTTACCATAATAGGCTCTCGAATACCCGTTAGTTTTTTTCTGAAGTAGGTTCAATAAATGTTGCGATAACGTCTGCATCATGAGCCAGGTTCATATTGTTTGAAATGATGATGGTATCTCCCGGTTTAACACCTTCTGTGATTGCATAATGCGTATTGTTCTCCTGGGCTATGGTCACATAGTTCCATTTTGCCAAGTTGTTTTGAACGGTAAAAACCACTTCCCTGTTTGAGCGCAACACGAGTGCTTCTTTAGGGATAACCGTAACATTTTCTATGGGTTTGTTTACAAAAACCCGCACATTCATCCCGTCAAAAATAGCAGCATTTGGGTTGTTGATTTTTGCTTTGATGCGCACCAGTCCTTCCCGGCTCACCATGGGGTTGATTTCTGTGATTGTGCCTTCATAAACATTTTCTTTGTTTGCAAATGGATGAATTGTGACGATTTGATTTTTTTCAACAAAGGGCAGTTCACTTTCTAAAATATTAAAAATCACATCGAGTTTATCATGAGAAAAGAGGGTGCAAAACACTTCTGCACCTGTAATAAAATTTCCTTCTTTTGCAGTAATATTTGCAACAGTACCGGTAAAGGGTGCTTTGAGCAAAGTTTGTTCATAGAGAATAGTGGCATTGTCCAACCGATTTTTTGCTTCTTGATAGCCGGAGAGTTGATAGAGGGTTTTTTGCACATTTTCGGGGATGCTGTCTAAAGGTGTTTTGCCATAGTCGAACTTTATTTTTTCTTCTAGTAATTTTTGGTTGGCATTGTTGAGAGCTATTTGGGCATTTTCTAGTTGATTTTTAAGCAATTGGTTATCGAGATTGGCAAGCAAGGTGCCTTTGTTGACTCGCTGACCGTTAGTTACATATACCCTGTCGAGTTGCTCGTTGGTTTTGAAACGCAACTCACTACGGTTTGTGGCTTCTACAAGGCCATTTGCAGTGATTTGTGTGTTGAAATTTTGTGGCGTTACCACGGTAGTGTTTACGGCAACTCCTGTGGATTGTTGAGTGGTTTGAAGAGATTCTTCTTGGGTGGGCGTGCCGGTGCTTTTATCGTTACAGGCAACATTAATGATTATGATGAGAAGGAAGATTGTTTTTTTCAAAGGTTGATTTTTTAGCAACATAAAGATACTTAGAATACCTATTAAAAGCAAAATTGTGATATTGATGTTTAGGGGGAGTTTTTCAATGAAAAGGACACACCCACAAAAGTCATTTACCGAAGAATAATTGTTTAAAATTATTGCTAAAAAGAAAAATGAAATAGCTAATGATAATATGTATAAGACATATTTTAATTTGTTAAATATACTTAAACCCAAGATTAATAACGTAGCAGTAAAAATAATACTATTTAAAAAATAAGAGAGTTACTGTATTTCAAACCAAGTATTTGGCTGAATCCTAATACATTTTCACTAAAAGCCTCATAACGATTTATCAGAGCAAAAATAAATATTGATATAAACAAATAGTTTACAAGGTTATCAATTTTCAAATTCATAACTAGCTATAGACTGATCGTCAAAATAAACAATTATTATATTTCCTATTTTGAATATTTTTCTTGCCTTTTGACCATCATTTAAATCGGGCACTTTAAGGCTGTAAATATATTTTTTATCGTCAATTGAATAGACATCAATAATGCTCAGATTTTTATCATTTGTAATTTGGTTTAGTAAAAAAAGGTTGTTTTGACTATCAATAACAGCCCCTTTAAAAGGCTGAAAACTTGGGTTATTAACTAAACCTTTCATCCCACCGCCTAGCTCTATAAAACTAGCTTTTGGAGGAGGTGTTTTATCTATCGTTTGTATTTTCCCAGTAAAATCTAATGTATTGTTATTAAAAATAAACAATACACCCGTAGCATATGAAAAATAAACAGAATAGTCATTGTTTTGAACAAAATCACCCTCATAAACTTTATTAATAAATTGAGCTGGCGGGATGTTTAATTTTTTGTTTATTTCAATTTTTTTTATTGACACCCCATTAACAAAGTCAAATACTTCAAAAAATAGATTTTCAGAATTATTATCAAAAGATGTGTCTGCCCATCTTAAAAGAACCTTATTGTTTTTTAAAAAGGCAGGAGAATAAAAATGATTTTTCAAACTATAATTTGTAATGTTTGAATCTTTCAAATCAACTTTTTTTATTGCTCTTTGAGTAAAGTCGTGAACTAGCAAATAATCTTTTTCGACATAGACTTTATTAGGTTGAGAAAATTCCTTTGGCCCTTCACCTTTATTTCCATAATTTTTAATAGGTTTAAAATCTGAACCGTATTGACTTACCATACCTAATGAGGTATTAGTAAAGTAGAAAGATTTTTTGTTACTAAACGCGTTAATTTGAAAGTGTCGCAAATTTTCAAAGTCATCAGATTGATATAACTTTTTTATGACTTTAAATTTTCTTTTAAAATCATATTCAAATTCTGTACCCGGAATTTTAAATTTTGTAGATGCTAAATTACTAATTTCTAATTTGTTTGCTATTTTCTTTTTTTCATTAAATTCACAAGAAGTTAACAATCCTAAAAAAAACAAAACTAAAAATATTTTTGATGTATTTAATTTTATTATCATGATTTACTAGTTATATTAAAAGTGTTTATTGAATTAAAAAAAAATAAATTCAATAAACACTAATAGATAATTATTTGTCCTTACTGCCATCAACGACAAGACTTCCCGTAGAGGTTATAATAGTGCCATCAGGCAAGACTACTGTGCAGTCACCATCAACATAACAGCCGTATGATGGTCCTCTTTCAACAAAAGAATAAATTGAAAATGAAAATAATAGTACGGCAAAGATTGTTAAAATTTTCATCATAATAAAAAGTTTTAAAGGGTTAATATACGGCAATTTACCCCCCCCCCCCCCCCCTAAAACTTCCAAATTTATTTTGTTAATATTTTGTTAAAGCATATTGCTTTAGGGCTGTTTTGAACCACATAGGCACATAGGTGCACATAGGGGTTTTTTTTGGTTATCTTTCTATGTGGTGCTATGTGTCTATGTGGTTATTTTTTTATTAATATATCTAAAAGCATCCTCTACTTTATTGTCATTTACTTCCATAAAACGAACGCATTTCCCGTTCACTATATGAATGAGAAGTCGTTTCCCAAAACCCATTTGATAGCTATATATTTCTAAAGATTTATCAATAAAATGTCCTGTATTATTGGTGGTTATAAAATTTATCTTGGCTACTTCTCTTTCATTTATTGAACCAATAAAAACAGGAATTAGAATATCATTTTTTAGTAGTTGTTCTAACATAGCTAAATTAATGGCAATACAATTATCACAGTTATCAGAAATGGGTGTAATATAAAGAATCGCATTTCCAATTGGTTTATGTCGAGTTGGTGTTCTTTTTTAAAATAGAAACTTAAATCTTTGAAATAAGGATACTCACAGTTTTTTGACCGATTGCAAGAAACTATTAAAAAGAAAACACTACTATTCAAAATCAAAAACCAGAAAATGGTTGATGTCTTCATTGTTTTCATCCTTATAGAAAGTTAAAATTCCATCTTTATGAGGCGCTAAATTCAAATAGTTAAAAGGCACATTTTCAAACAAAGATTCGCCTATGACTTCTAAATTTTCATCGAACACAATAATCGAGAAAGGTCTGTTGTTAATCGGGTGGTTTAATTTGCCACTGTTAGGATTTATCAATTCTTGGTTATGAGTGACTATACGGTAGTATTGGTTTTTAAAGGGGTTATGTAAAAAATTTGTATAAGTGCCATCTTTTGTCAATGAGTTTACCATTTTTTGTACATCAACATTCCTAGGTATTAAATCAAAATCATCTAAATATGTTGATTTTGCTGATATTTTTTTTATCAACTTATCAGTAAATAAATCATATTTATAAATTGAATGTTCTCTTCTATGTGAGAGATAATAAAACCCATTTTCGAAATCTATTATAAAGCTAAATTGATTGTCAGATGGAAAATAAAGCTTGCTTTCTGAAAAATGTTTAGGAAACTCTCCTATAATTTTTATAAATTTATCGGTTTCTATATCGTAAATAGATATGATGGGCTTTTTATAAAATTCCCTTTCTGAATGCCAATCATTAGGTGGTACACTCCTTAAATAAAGATAATTGTTCTTTTTATCAAGAAAAATATTTCTCCTACTCTCATAAGAAATACTAAAAAAATTTTCACCTTGAAAGTTTTGGGAAGCATCGTTAAGATTAAAAGTATTATTAAGACGTCCTTGAGAATCCATTAAATATATCCTATTATTTTCAACACTTAAAAGAAATATTGAATCCATATTATGAAAATAAAAGTCATCTAAAATAACAGACTCCTTAAGATAACTTTCTGAATTAAAGTCTATGGTTACATCTTCTTTATTATGTAAATTGATAATTTCTAAAAGGTTGAGATAATTATCTGAACCTATTAGATATTCAACACCTTTTATAAGATGATAATTATTGGTAAATGGGTAAGAAAGAGAAATTGTATTTGAGGTTAAAGTATCTTGTTTTAAGATTTTTATTGATATTTTTTCATTAACTAAGTGAATCTCTTTATCTTCATTGCAGCTAAAAAACAATACATTCAATAAAATAAAAAAAAGCAGATATTTCATAAATTAATAATGGATTACTTAAAATTAAAAAGGTGGCAAAGTAAAGATTTTACCACCTTATTAGCTTAAAAAACTATCTTATAGTTTGCGCACAATCCCAACCGAGTGTCAAATTGCAGGAAGTTCCCGAACCAGTACATCTGTGCGCATATCCGGAAGAACATCTAGGCTCTTCTTTAACAGAGTAAGTACTACCTTGAGTAGATTGAGATTGCCCAATTGTTGTTAATGGTGTAAACAAAATAACAACAAAACCAATACTTGATAAAATTGTTAAAATTTTCTTCATAATAAAAAGTTTTAAAGGGTTAATATACGGCAATTTATTCCCCTTAAACTTCCAAATTTATATTGTTAAGGTTTTATTAAAATGTAGCGTTTAAAATTAAGATGGTTATCATCGTTTGGAGGTGTTTGAAAATACAGTATATTTTCATTGTTGAATATTCCTGAATAGGTGATATTAAAATCAAAAGGAATGTCTGTTACAAGATTGTAATCTTTATCAAAAACTTGAATTATTTTTTCCTTATAATCCCTGCTTTCAGTTAAATTTCGTTGTCCTTCCGGTGCTCCTGATTGATAAATCCTGAAAATATAATCGTTAGATAGCAGTATGGGGCCAAAATTGGAACTTTTTAGATATACATCTATCAATGCTCCTGTATTGGTAGATTGGTCAAACGGTATATTTTCAGTCTTTAGTAATGGCAATGTATTAGTTGATACTTGATGTCTTTTTACTATTTTGGATTTCAGATTAAAACTAAATATATCGGGCAATGCTGAAAAATTGTAATATAGAGTTTCATTGAAAAATGAAGAAAATACTAAATCATTGAAACCATAGAATTTTTGATGATATTCTTTTGCAAAAGGTATGTTTAAATCTATAAGGTTGCCTTCAACATCTATTTTTGTAAATAGTGAATAATTTTGGTAATATGCCTGTGGATTAACTGAAGTACTTTCTTTCATATTGGCATTAAAAACAATGAATCGGTTTTTGTTTCCTTGAACCATAAACCCATTATCTTGATTGGGGTACAGAAAATTTTCGTAAAAAAAGGAATGACTTGACTTACTATTAATATCAACCCTTTGTTTTACATTTCCTTTTTTATCAAAATATGAAATTTGATAATAGTCTATCGAGACAAATTCATCATCATTTAGTTGATGAAATGCGTTTGGATTTTGTAAAAAATCTGGTCCTTCTAACTGTAATTTAATACTTCCTAGAAATTTAGAACTATCTAAAGAAAAAATATCGATAGCGTGCGTAAATTCATTGTATCCTAAAAAGTTGTTATTTTCTTTGTTATAACTTGTGATTGAATAATAAGACAATTGGTTTTCTGTAATCGGTATTTTTATCTCTTGTGTTGTAAATAATACCTTTTGGCTTGAATTGTCAGGACTCTCATTACAACCGGTAATATAGAAGATGAGAAAAATAATAAATATTTTAAGGTTTGACATAAACTTCAATTAAAAATTAAATATAACAAAAACAATACCCCTAAATTGTATAAAGGGTATTGAAAATAAATAAAGTAAACTGCTTACTTATTGATAACTGGTGCAGCATAGCAACTTTGAATTGACTGGCAGGGCCCAAGAGGATCTGGAGCTGCACATTGTGCTCCTGTAGCTCCATTAGGAAGTGTACAAAGGCTAGGTTTATATTTTTCTGGTGTTTTTGTTGTTTTTTCTTTGGCCTCTAGACTTGACAAACAAAAAGTAAAAATTACTATTATACTCAAAATTGATTTCATAAAATAAAGATTTTAATTGTTTTGTGAATTACAAGATTGGGGCATTGGACAAGGGCCATTAAAATCAGGCACCCCACAAACAGCTGTTGTGCCATTTAAACCTACACAAATACCAACATTATATCGCATTGGCTTTGGAAAAGCTTGAGCATTTAATGAACTTGTGGACAAATAAGACACCAAAAATATTAATCCACATAAAGGATAGCTCAGTTTCTTCATAATAAAATAATTTAAAAGGTTAATATACGGCAATTTACCCCCCCCATTAATCTTCCAAATTTATTTTGTTAAGGTTTTGTTTAAACATATTTCTTTAGGGCTGTTTTGAACCACATAGACACATAGTACCACATAGATAAAATACCCTAAGTGAACCTATGTGTCTATGTGGTTAATTTTAGTTTCTCTAAAAGGAAATAAAAACAAATTAGATAAAATTGTTTACTTTGGCAATACCAATAGTTATAAAATTTTATGAAGGTTTCTGCCTTTAAAATAATCACATTTACTGCCGTACTCTCAATTATTGGGCTTTTTTTAGTTCCTTTTTTGTCTGTACAACTCAACCCTACAGACCGGGCAGCTTCCATTCAAGTTTCCTATTCTTGGCCCAATGCCGCCTCTCATCCTGTGGAACAACAAATTACCTCCATTTTAGAATCTGGGTTTAGCACCCTTAGAGGTATTGAAAATATGGAATCCAGGTCTTCAAAAGGGCGAGGTGTAATCACACTTACTTTCAACAAACACACCTCTCTGGATGTAGCACGTTTTGAAGTGGCCACCATCATTCGCCAACTTTATCCCAAACTGCCAGAACAAGCCAGCTATCCCATCATTCAAGTAAACAAACCCGACGAGCAACAAGAAGAAAGGGCGTTTATGACCTACAGCATTAGTGCCCCATTAACCCCTTATGAAATTCAACAGCAGGTAAAAAACACTTTAGAACCTGTAATTGGTGCTGTTCAAGGAGTTGATAAAACACAAGTTTTTGGCGCAAATGAACTGGAATGGGTGGTTACTTATCCGGCTGTTTATTTACAACAAATTGGCATTACAAAAAATGAGTTGTTACAAGCCCTTCAAAACCATTTTTCAAGACATAGCTTGGGTGAGGTCAAGTATCAAAATAAGTTGATTACCTTAAGCATATTACCAAGTGATGATGAGTTAAACTGGGAAATTCCCATTAAAAAAATTGACAATCGCATTGTTTATTTGTCAGATTTTGCAAGCATCGCTCAAAAAGAACAGGAAACGAGGCATTATTTTAGGATTAACGGTGATAACGCCATCACACTTGCCATTTATGCTCAAAAAGGCACAAATACCATTGCCTTGTCAAATGAAATTGATGAAGAAATAGCACAATTAAAACAAAATTTGCCCACTTCTTATAGCATTTTAAAAACCCACGACAACACAGACTTTTTAAAAATCGAGCTTTCTAAAATTTACCAACGCACTTTCTACACCCTCTTGATTCTTTTACTGTTTGTTTTTATTGTGAGCAGAAGTTTCAAGTATTTGCTCATCACTATTTTAAGCATTGTTGCTACCCTGAGCATCGCATTTTTGCTTTACTATCTTTTTAAAATAGAAATACAGCTTTATTCCCTTGCCGGGATAACCATTTCTTTTGGTCTCATTATAGACAACACTATTGTGATGATAGACCACATAATGCATCAAGGAAATAAAAAGGTGTTTTTACCTATCCTGGCTTCTACTTTAACCACCATTGGGGCATTATCAATAATTTATTTTTTGGATGATGCATTGCGGTTCAATTTGATTGATTTTGCTTATGTGATTATGATTAATCTGGCCGTTTCACTTTTTATCGCCTTGTTTTTTGTGCCGGCTCTTATGGCAAAAATCATCTTGAAGAAAAGAGAAAGAAAAGGGTTTTTCTCACGTTGGAACACCTTGTTTTATAGTTCTTATGAATCGTTCATTCGGTTTTTGTTAAAATTTAAAAAATGGGCATTGGTGTTTATCATCTTGGTATTTGGAGTTCCCTTTTTTATGTTGCCTCAAAAATTGGAACAAAACAATACCTGGTATCAAAAAACATACAACAAAACCTTGGGCAATGAATGGTATAGAGACAATGTGAGGCCTTATATCGATCGATATATGGGCGGTACTTTTCGGTTATTTTCCTATTATGTTTTTGAAAACGCCTATTACAATCAAAAGGAAGAAACCAAACTATATATCATTGGTAGTATGGAAAAAGGGGCAACCATTCATCAAATGAATGATGCATTTCTTCAAATTGAAAACTATTTAAGACCTTTTGGCGAAATAAAACAATTTACCACCAATGTATATTCCGGTGATTATGCAGCCATTGAAGTGGTGTTTAAAGAGCAATTTTCACAGGGAAGTTTTCCATATATTTTAAAATCACGTGTTACCAGAAAAGCATTGGATCAAGGAGGAATGTCTTGGAATATTTATGGTGTGGGAAACGCCTTTAGCACCGGAGGAAGTGCGACACAGCCCATAAACTTTAGGGTGCTGGCAAAAGGGTATAATTATGACGAGCTAAATAGTTGGGCAGATACCTTAAAAAATCAATTGCTAGTACATCCAAGAGTTCAAGAAGTAGTTATTCGGGAAAACAGTTTACGACCTAGGCGCAGGTCTTTTGAATATGCTTTAGATATTGATAAAACCCATCTCGCTCTGAATAATGTCTCCACGACAAGTTTGTTTCAGGATTTGTCTTCTCTTAGTTTATCAAAATTTCAAGACATTGCATTAACCATTGATGGAAAATACACTCCCATAAGGTTTGAAGCTAAGGAGTCCCGTTTTTTTGATTTGTGGGGGCTTCAAAATCACGTTTTCAACCGGGATGAAAACCAAGCTTACCAGCTTAAAAATTATTCGGTTATTGATAAAACACCCGAAGACGAAAACATTTATAAAGAAAATCAAGAATATTTAAGGTTGGTGGAGTTTCAATACACCGGAGCGGCTCGTTTTGGAAATGAATTTTTAGAAGAAACTTTAGAAACCATAAAACCCCAATTACCTCTTGGCTTTAGTTTTGAAAAAAGTGATGCCTATTTTTTTATGTTTCAAAAAAAAGAAAGTAATTATGCGGTTTTACTTATTCTAATCATTCTGATCACTTATTTTATAACAGCCGTGTTGTTTGAATCTCTCAAACAACCATTAATTATTTTAAGTAGTATCCCCATTTCTTTCATTGGTGTTTTCATTACCTTTTATGCCTTTGATTTTAATTTTGATCAAGGCGGTATGGCGAGTTTTGTGTTACTCAGCGGTCTTACGGTAAATGCATCTATTTTTATCGTAAACGGCTTTAATAATTTAAGAAAAAATAACCCAGAGTCTAATATGCTTTCTTTGTATGTGCTTGCTTTTAAACAAAAAATAACTCCCATATTACTCACCATTTTTTCCACAATTTTGGGCTTTATTCCATTTGTAATAGGAGGTCAAAACGAAGTGTTTTGGTTTGCTCTTGCTGTTGGGACTATGGGTGGGTTAGTTTTTTCTCTTGTGGCTATCTTCATCTATCTCCCTTTATTTACACTTAAGAACACCCATATTACTTCACCACCAACTGCATAGTGTCACGACTCTGTTGTTTTAAGAGCACTTCAAAGCCGTTTTCCAGCTTTTCCACTTCTTTTTCTTTAAAATGGCGAATGGTATAAAGGGTGGCATTTTCGTTATAACGCACCTTAAATTTTGAGCGTAATTTTGAAAGTAACTCATCCAGCTTGTTGTATTTGTTATCTACAACAACCGTAAAACTAATGGCTGAATTTTGAATCATATTCACTTTCATCTTGTATTTGTGAAGTAGTTTAAACACTTCACCCATATTGTCCTCTACCATAAATGAAAAGTCCAGTGATGAGAGTGAAATCAAGACCTGTTCTTTTTTAACAATGTAACAAGAGACTGCCGGGATCAAATCCTTCCCTTTTGCGACTGAAGTTCCGGTTTGTGAGGGATTTAAAAAGGATTTAACATACAAGGGTATTTCCTTTCGCTGTAGCGGTTGAAGTGTTTTGGGGTGAATCACTGACGCTCCATAAAAGGCCATTTCAATCGCCTCACGGTAAGAAATTTGTTCTAAAAGTGTCGTTTTCTTAAACGTGCGAGGATCTGCGTTGAGCACTCCCGGCACATCTTTCCAAATAGTGACACTTTCGGCACCCAGGCAGTAGGCAAATATTGCAGCGGTGTAGTCACTTCCTTCCCTGCCCAATGTAGTGGTAAAGTTGTTGTCATTGGAACCCAAAAATCCTTGGGTAAGGGTAAGGGTTTTGGGATTCACTTTTTCTTTAATTTTGGACTGTGTCAACTCCCAGTCAACTCCTGCGTCGCGGTAATTGTTGTCTGTTTTAATACACTCACGGCTGTCTATCCAGGTATTTTTAATTTGCTGTTCATTTAAAAAGTTACTCACAATTTTAGTGGAGACCAATTCCCCATAACAGACCACTTGATCATAGACATAAGCATGGTTTGTGGATTTATTGTGAACTAAAAAATGTTTTAACTCCTCAAAAAGAAAATGAACTTCTTTATGAACAGGATGGCTTTTTTCAGGGAACAATTCCTGAAGTATTTTGTAATGATAATCGATTACCTCAGCCAAAGCAGCATCCATTTTAGTGGATTTTTGAAGGTAAGTTGAGACTACTTTCTCCAGTGCGTTTGTGGTTTTTCCCATTGCCGAAATTACAACTACAAGATTTTCGAAACCGGTTGTAACCAAAACTGTTTTAAGGTTTTTTATACTTTGGGCATCTTTAACTGAAGCTCCACCAAACTTGAATACTCGCATTAATTAAAGTCTAAAAAATTAGTAATTCCTTTCTCATCCATATGCACCGTTCGCCAGTCTTTTAGGATCTTAGCGCCACTGCGTTCATAAAATTTAATGGCGCCTTCATTCCAGTCAAGAACAACCCATTCTACACGTTTTACGCCTTGAGATTTTGCATATTTAAGCACTTCTTGATATAAAGCACTGCCAAGGCCGGAACCTCTCATTTTTTCTTTTACAATCAAATCTTCCAGGTGGATAGTGCGCCCTTTCCAGGTTGAAAACCGAAAATAAACAAGCGCCATCCCAACAATCTCACTATCAACCTCAGCAACAAAACATTTAAAGAGTGGATTTTCACCAAAGCCTTCCCTCTGAAGTTCTTCTACAGTGACGACTACTGCTTCGGGTTCTCGCTCAAAAGTGGCCAGCTCTTTGATTAAATTGAGCACTTGAGGCATGTCTTCTTTTTTACTTTCTCTTATTATAAAGTTCATATCGCTTTGAATTTTTTTCTGAAAAAAGTTTGATTCATTACAAAAATATCGATATTTCCTCTGTATCAAACTATAAATTAGAGAATAAACATCAAATTTATGGTCTCAAGACCGGAAAATCAAAGAACTTTTTACAATTTGTTTATTTCGTTTTGATTGGGGAAAATTCATGTACTTTTGTATGAAATTCACATCTTTCATAAAAAATGGCTGATCACAACAAAACTTTAGGCGAATTTATCATTGAAAACCAAAAGGATTTTGCTTATTCATCAGGCGAACTTTCCCGATTGATTAACTCTATAAGACTAGCGGCTAAGGTTGTAAACCACGAGGTGAACAAAGCAGGTTTGGTTGATATTTTAGGAGCCTTCGGAGACAAAAACATTCAAGGGGAAGAGCAGCAAAAACTGGATGTATTTGCTAACGAAGCCTTTATTAAAACATTGACCAATCGCGAAATCGTTTGCGGAATTGCCTCAGAGGAAAACGATGGGTTTATAACCATTTCTGGTCGGGAAAATAACAACCAAAATAAATATGTGGTTCTTATTGACCCGCTTGATGGCTCTTCAAACATTGATGTGAATGTATCTGTTGGTACTATTTTTTCCATTTATCGAAGGGTGACTCCGGCTGGAACACCCGTGACTTTGGAAGATTTTCTTCAACCGGGCATCAATCAGGTCGCCGCAGGTTACATTATTTATGGTACCTCTACTATGATTGTCTATACTACCGGCCACGGAGTGAATGGTTTTACTTTAAATCCGGCGATTGGGACTTATTATTTATCACATCCAAACATGAGAGTTCCCGAAGACGGCCGCATTTATTCTGTGAATGAAGGCAATTACATCCATTTCCCGCAAGGCGTAAAAGACTATATCAAATACTGCCAGATGGAAGAAGAAGACAGGCCTTACACTTCGCGTTATATTGGCTCATTGGTTTCTGATATTCACCGAAATATTTTAAAAGGCGGGATTTATTTTTATCCCAAAAGCTCCAAAGCATCTAATGGAAAACTTCGATTGCTTTATGAATGCAACCCTATGGCTTTCATTGTTGAACAAGCCGGAGGAAAAGCAAGCGACGGTTTTAACCGAATTATGGAGGTTCAACCCACTGAGCTACACCAACGCATTCCGTTTTTCTGTGGAAGTAAAAATATGGTGGCTAAAGCTGAAGAATTTATGGCTAAAGCCAAATAAAAACCCCAAATTTAAATTTGGGGTTTTTATTGATGATTATTTTTTATTGAGAAGGTATTCATAATCGTAAAAGTCGAGACCCCCCCTAAAAATCTCAATAGAGCGCTGAATAATTCTTTTGGCTTCTTCTTCTTTAAAGCCTAAAACAATGGCATACCTGTTTAGAAACTCAGCTTCTTCCTGATCAATTTCACCATCAGAAAAAATTATTCTAAAAATATCGTGCAACTGCTTGAGTCTTATTTCTTGAGATAAAGTTGGGTAAATTGGGTATTTTTTAGGGTTTTTAATAATTTCGTTGTATTCTAACTCGTTGATATCAAGTCTTCTTGCAAACCTCAATAATAAAAACTCTTCTTCAGGTTTTAAAGGGCCGTCAACCACAGCAACATGAACTAATGCAGAAAAGTGTCCTAATTTTCTCTTATGGCTACCGCCACTATATAATTCTTCTAATGACATATTTGAGATATTTTAGGCAAAGATAGGATTTCACAAAGATTTATTGAAAATTTAAATTGCTTTTTTAAAAACATCGATTACCTTTAAGTAAAAGTTTCTGTCTTATGAAAAAGATCTTACAAGTTTCTAATGGAGTCGCGTTTGTCTCTATGATTTATATCAATTATTTATCCAATACAAGTCTCATTAACGGTAACACAAATGCAACCGTTTCGCGCGCGTTTGAAAACTTGTTTACTCCTGCCGGATATGCTTTTTCCATTTGGGGCCTCATCTACTTGTTGCTGTTGGGTTTTGTGATTTATCAGGGTCTTGGTTTGTTTAGCAAGTCAAAAGACAATGATTTTGCTACAAAGGTGGGCTGGTGGTTTGTAATTTCGTGTGTTGCAAATTCATTGTGGCTTTTTGCCTGGTTGTATGAATCTCTGGCACTTTCAGTACTTATAATGCTTATCCTATTATTTTCGCTCATAAAAATTGTGCTAAGAACCAATATGGAACGCTGGGATGCGCCCTTCAAGACAATTCTTTTTCTATGGTGGCCGTTTTGTATATACATCGGGTGGATTTCTGTAGCATTGATAGCCAATATGGCCGGTTATCTGACCCAAATGGGATGGGATGGCTTTGGGTTGAGCGAGGTTTTTTGGACGATTACAATGATGGTTGTGGCCGGTGCATTAAACTTGTTTGTCACCTGGAACCGCAATATGCGCGAATTTGCTTTGGTGGGTGCCTGGGCATTAATTGCTATTGCTGCTGCAAATAAAGAAGTCGAGCAAAGCGTCTATTTTACAGCAATGCTTGTAGCAGTCATTTTAATTTTAAGCAGCACAATTCATGCCGTCAAAAATTGGAAGACTTTACCCTTTATCAGAAAATAAAGAGTAAAGTCTCTGAGAAATTTTTTTATTTTTTAATAAACTTCAGTTGAACTGTTTTTCCGTTTAAATTGAGATTTAAAAAATACAGACCGGTATTGAGGCTTGACACATCGAGGGTATTTCTCTCCAAATTATTACTTAAAACAATTCTTCCCATCACGTCATAAACCGCTGCTAACGCACCTTTTAGGTTTTCGCTGTAGTTGATTGTTATGAGGTTTTTCGCGGGGTTTGGAGACAATGAAATGTTTGTAAGTGTATTTTCATCAACGCCAAGTGTTTGCCCTTCTATAATTAGGTGAGCTGTATTAACATCGGGGTTTGTAATCACATCCACTATGCCTGATGGCCATTTAATGACAAGTTCATCTATTTCCGTATCGCTGCCAATGCCAAAGTGAGTGTTCAAAGTGCTCATGTATCTAAAGCCTTCACCGCTTCTTACGTCCCTAATTTGAGTGCCCAAAGCACTTGTGATTTCAACTCGTGCTCCTATGCCGTTTCTGTTGCTTTCAACGCCTTGAGTGTTAACCACAATCCAATTGTTGTCATTAGCGTCATTGTAGTGAATATTTCCTGCTCTAAAAGCGTCTAGAAACCCATCATTGTTCAAATCTGCAATAGAGGCACTTGAAAAGGGTGCAGCAACCGGCGTAAAAGTCATATCGCCGTTATTCAGGAAAATCGTATTAGAGTTCCCCATGATGTCTAAATAACCATCATTATTAAAGTCATAAGTAGCGTGTTCTGTACTTGTTCCGGAAAAAATGTCAAAGCCAGAGCCGGTAGTCATATCTGTAAAAGTGCCATCTCCATTGTTTCTCATTAGTGCGTGTCCCCCGTCAGAAAAGGAACTAACTCCTACCATTAAATCCATAAATCCGTCATTATCAAAATCACCTGCTGCTGCAGACCAAGTTTGGTGTGGATTGTCTAAACCGGCTTCAACAGCAACATCAGTAAATGTGCCATCGCCATTATTTCTGAACAATTGGTTGGTTCTTCTATCGACACCACCACCACATTTTGCCATAAACATATCTTGAAGACCGTCGTTGTTATAATCAAACCATACAGAGCCATAGTGTCCTCCTGTAGGGAAATCACCAATGCCTCCCTGGTTAAATTCAAGATTGCCATTGCCGTCGTTTATATAATATACATTGGGAGCGACATCGTGGCAAACAAAAGCATCAAGATGACCGTCGTTATTTAAGTCTACAAAATTGGTTCTTTGTGAAAATACAAATTCTGGAAAGGAAACTTCGTTGTATTGATTACCATCTTCATTAGCAACCATAAAGGTAACTCCAGAGCCTCCACCATAAAGCAAATCATTAAACCCGTTACCTGTTATATCTCCTGCTGCCAAGCTCCAGGAAGGTAAATTGGCTGCTGGGGTTGTAGTGAAGTTTTGCTCGGTAAAAGTGCCGTCAAAATTTTGATAATATATTTGAATGTTTGTGCTGCCCACCGAAACGATATCATCCAGGTAGTCACCATTCATATCAACCGCACAGATGCTATATTGCCCGCTATTTGAGATACTCTGGGTAGTAAAACTGAGCTGAGAGTGAGCAACGAAAGCAAAACATAGTGTAAATAAACTAAGTATATTTTTCATCTGAAATTATTTTTTAATAAACTTTAATTTGACTGTTTGTCCGTTTAGATTAAGGTTTAAAAAATACATTCCGGTATTGAGGTTTGATACATCTAAGGTGTTGCTCTCCAGAATGTTTTTTAAGACGGTTCTTCCCATCACATCATAGACGGCTACGGGAGTTCCTTTCAGGTTTTGCTTATAATTGATTGCTAAATGATGTGATGTGGGGTTGGGAGATAGTGAAATGTTGGGAAAGGTGTTTTCATTAATGCCCAGTGTTTGTCCTTCAATTACCAAGTGAGCTGTATTAATATCAGGGTTTGTAATCACATCCACTATGCCCGATGGCCATTTAATGACAAGTTCATCTATTTCAGTATCGCCGCCAATGCCAAAGTGAGTGTTCAAAGTGCTCATGTATCTAAAGCCTTCACCGCTTCTTACGTCCCTAATTTGAGTGCCCAAAGCACTTGTGATTTCAACTCGTGCTCCAATGCCGTTCCTGTTGCTTTCGACGCCTTGGGTGTTGATGACAATCCAGTTGTTGTCATTGCCATCATTGTAATGAATATTTCCTCCTCTAAAAGCGTCCAAAAATCCGTCGTTGTTTAAATCTGCTATGGATGCGCCGGAAAAAGGTACAATATAGGGTGTAAAGCTCATGTCGCCATTGTTAATATACATCGTGTCTGAATTTCCTACAATGTCTAAATAACCATCATTATTGAAGTCATATGTAGCATGCTCTATACTTGTCCCTCCAAAAACATCAAAACCGGAGCCGGCTGTAATGTCTGTAAAAGTTCCATCTCCATTGTTTTTCATCAGTTTATGGCTTCCGTCTGAAAATGAACTGGCGCCCACCAAAACATCCATAAAGCCATCATTGTCAAAATCCCCCCAGGCAGAAGACCAGGTTTGAATGGGATCTCTTAGTCCCGATTCTTCACTTACATCGGTAAATGTTCCGTCTCCGTTGTTTCTGTGAAGTTCATTAAATTTTGCAGTGGCACCTTGGCCTCCTCCACTGCATTTTGCGATGAATAAGTCCAGATTACCGTCATTGTTATAGTCTATCCAAATAGAGCCATAGTGGCCTCCAACGGGAACATCTCCAAGCCCGCCTTGATTGAATTCCAGATTGCCATCTCCGTCGTTAATGTAGTAAACATTGGGTGCAATATCATGACAGGCAAAGGCGTCTAAATTGCCATCATTGTCAATATCGACAAAGTTGGTGCGTTGTACAAAAACAAATTCGGGAAAAGAGACTTCAGTAAAGCCGGTTCCACCGTTGTCTGCATACATAAACGTAACCCCACTGCTACTTCCAAACATCAGGTCGTTATAGCCGTTTCCGGTTAAGTCACCTGCTGCCATACTCCAGGAGGGTAAATTATTTGCGGGGGTTGTTGTGAAGTTTTGCTCTGAGAAAGTGCCATCAGGGTTTTGGTAAAAAACCTGAATGTTTGTACTGCTCACCGAGACAATATCGTCAAGGTAGTCATTATTCATATCTACAGCACAAATATTGTACTGCCCTGATGTGGGGATGATTTCGGTGGTAAAACTAATTTGTGCAATAAAGCCTTGGGTGCATAGGCCGATGGCAAAGATTGCTAAGGTAATTTTTTTCATCTTTATTTACTGTTTTAAATTAATGCTTAATCGCAGTTACCTTCTAGTGAATTTATCCATTCAACTAGTAAAGAAACGGCTTCTTCGTGAATTAAATTTCTGCCTATAAGGGGCATTTTTATGGCGTCTTCTGTGGTGTTCATTCTGAAGTAAATAACAGAATTTTCAATATCTCCCGGCGCAATTAAATGTGAAGGATTTTCTTCTATCCATATGCTTATGTCACCTTCTGGTTCTACACAAATCCCTAAATTATCGGGATTAGATGACTCGTTATAAGATAGCTTTATGGGCCTGTAGTCACAATGACCTCCCGGTGTGTGGCAATGGGCGCAGTTAGAGTCAAAATAAGATCGCATTCTTAACTCCAATGGCTCAGAGGGGTCATCCCATTTTACGGTAGTGTTAATATTTCCGGGGTAATTACTGTCAAGATATCCCATTTCTACCCACTTGGACATTTGGTTTTTTTGGCCGTCTTGAAAGTTAAAAATTGAGTTTATGTTTTGTGGTTTAGGCCCAATGGGTATGGCATCGCTAATCGTTTTGTGACAGGTCAAACATTCAGAAGCTGAGGGGATTCTGTAATTTACAGATTTGGTTTCGCCGTTTTGAATCCATTCTATGGGGACATTTCTTCCCTGCATATCATAAAAAGCTTCTGTTTGCTCATCATTCCAAATGTATTCAGCAAAAATCCATTCTGTTGGCATTTTTATAAGGAGTCTGGTTTCCAAAACTTTTGTTTGGTTTTCAGGTAGAACATTGTCATAATAAAAGTTTTTTATCATAATGGTTCCAACAGGAAAATCAAAAATAGCTCCATCACTCACATAACTGGATGAAGAACCTGTGGGCATCCAAATAAAACGTTTCTTGTGGGCGTAATCTGTAAATAAGGGCGTGATTAATTCATAAGGCAACACGCCATAAACTGGGTTTAAATCAACCATATTGCCTTCAAAAAAGTTGTATTGAGACAAGGTTTGGAATGGAAAATTATCAGGATTATAGTTTACCGGAGAGGCTTCGAGAACATTGACAGTAACAGTCTCTGTGGCGCAGTTTTCAGTGTCATCACAAATTGTGTATTGAAAAGAATCTTCTCCAACAAAGGTAATGCTGGGCTTGTATAAAACGATGTCATCGCTTGGGTTGTTGGGCGTGTTGTTGGGATCTAAAACTGTTGCAGTTCCTTGGGTTGGTGTTGTTACCGTAAGAGTTCCGGAAGCAGGAACGTTTTGATCATTGGCAAGCACATTTATCTCTACTGTTAAATTTCTAAACACTTCTGCGCTATCGCTATCGGTAATAATGTCTAGTGGCACATAACCCTCATCATCTGATGAGCAAGAAACAAATAACAAGAAAAACAAAAGGAGCGAGATGGGGAATTTTACTTTATGCATACTTATTTTTTAAATAACTGTAAATCAAGGGTACAATATAATTGATTTTTGTGAATTTTTTTCACAAGGTTTAAAATAGTTTTTTAATTGAACGTCAGCTCGGCAAGTTCCTTACCAATCAGTGAGCCGATTGCTACCCCCATACCCCCAAGCCTTATTCCGCAGTAAGCGTTGTCTGAAAGTTGTTTTATGATGGGCTTTTTTTGAGACCCTACCCCCATGATGCCGCTCCATCGTTGGTCGATTTCAAAGGGTTGATTTGGGAGAATGACTTCTTTTAACAATGAGTTCAGGTGTGTTTGAATTTTTTCTGTAATTCCAAGTTCTGTTGTTTCCTCTTGATGAAAATCTAGGTTTCTACCTCCTCCCAATAGAATTCTACCGTCAATATTTCTGAAATAATTATACCCTCTATCGAGATGAAAGTTTCCTTTTAAATGTAAGTTCTTGATTGGTTTGGTAACCAGTACCTGAGCTCTTGCCGGCTGTATGTCTTCCTCTAAAATTTCATTTGCAAAACCATTGGTTGCGATGAGTAGTTTGTTTGTTTCAAACTGAAAATGGGGCTTGATTTCAATTGAAACCCTGCTTTTGTAATCATTGTATTGTGTAACCTCAACGCCATTGAGAATTAAAATGTTTTCTGAAATTGCTTTTTTTACCAAAGCAACCATCATTTTTCCGGTATCGATCTGACCTTCAAAGGGAGTGAAAAAGACATTATTGATAATCTTTTGAAATCCAAATTCATTTTTAGATTCTTTAAAAGCATCTGTTTTAAATAAAGGTTCCAGTAGTTTGTTGACCCTGACTTGTTGTTCCAGACAGTTTTCAAAAAGTTGAATATCGTCGTCTCTGAATAATTCACTGCCTCCCCACTCTTTATACTCAATTGTAGTATCTCCTAAATTTTTTCTTAGAAAATCCAACCCATCCAATCTCATTTTTACAAGGTTAAATACTTCCTCCTCAGAATGATGATTTAAGTCTTCAACAATTTCTGACAGACTCCCATAGCAGGCAAAACCGGCATTTTTTGTGCTTGCGCCGCTGGGCAAAAGTCCTCTTTCTAAAACCAGGATTTTAGCTCCAGGGAATTTTTTGCGTAGGCTGAGTGCACAGTTTAACCCCACAATACCGCTTCCTATGATTGTAAAATCAACAGACTGAAACCAAGATTTATTTTCCCAATAGCTTAATTGCATATAAAAAAAGCTCCGATAAGGGAGCTTTAAGAGTTTATTCTTCTTCGGGTTCTTTCATTACAAATGACTCCATGAATTTGGTGGTGTAATTTCCAGCTAAATAATCAGGGTGATCCATCAATTGTCTGTGAAATGGGATGGTGGTTTTAACGCCTTCTATTACAAACTCGTCCAGTGCTCTTTTCATTTTATTGATGGCTTCCTCTCGGGTTTGAGCTGTTGTGATTAATTTTGCAATCATCGAATCATAGTTTGGCGGGATGCTATATCCTGCATAAACATGTGTGTCTAGACGCACGCCGTGCCCACCTGGAGCGTGAAGAACGGTGATTTTGCCGGGAGAAGGCCTAAAGTCATTGTAGGGGTCTTCTGCATTGATGCGACACTCTATAGAGTGTAAGTTTGGGGTGTAGTTTTTTCCGGAAATTGGCACTCCTGCAGCGACCAGAATTTGCTCTCTTATCAAATCAAAATCAATCACCTGTTCTGTGATGGGGTGCTCGACCTGGATGCGGGTGTTCATTTCCATAAAATAGAAGTTTCTGTGTTTGTCAACTAGAAATTCTACGGTTCCTGCACCTTCATATTTGATATATTCTGCGGCTTTAACGGCTGCTTCTCCCATAGCTTTTCTGAGCTTTGTTGTCATAAAAGGCGATGGTGTTTCTTCGGTAAGTTTTTGGTGTCTTCTTTGCACAGAACAATCTCTTTCAGAGAGGTGACAGGCTTTTCCGGTTGAATCACCCACGATTTGTATTTCAATATGTCTGGGTTCTTCAATGAGTTTCTCCATATACATTCCGTCATTTCCAAAGGCGGCTCCTGCTTCTTGTCTGGCTGAATCCCAAGCGGCTTTCAAGTTTTCCTTTTTCCAGACGGCTCTCATTCCTTTACCTCCTCCACCGGCTGTGGCTTTTAACATCACTGGGTAGCCCATTTTATCGGCTGTTTTTTCTGCATCTGCATAGTCTTTTAAAAGACCATCTGAACCGGGAATACAAGGAACTCCTGCCGCCATCATGGTGGCTCTGGCAGATGCTTTGTCACCCATTTTGTCTATCATGTCTGGAGAGGCTCCTATGAATTTAATTCCATGATCTTTACAGATGGCAGAAAATTTTGCATTTTCTGATAAAAATCCGTAGCCGGGATGAATGGCGTCTGCATTGGTAATTTCCGCAGCAGCTATGATGTTTGACATTTTAAGGTAAGATAAATTACTGGGAGGCGGGCCAATACAAACTGCTTCGTCTGCAAACTTTACATGAAGGCTTTCGGCATCTGCGGTAGAATATACGGCGACTGTTTTTATACCCATTTCTTTACAAGTTCTTATGACTCGTAAAGCAATTTCGCCTCTGTTTGCGATAAGTACCTTTTTAAACATAGTTAATTCGGTTAAAGATTAAAACTCAAAAGGTTTTGTTTTTAAATTTTTGAAATTAAATCAAAGAATCTGATTTTTAAGACGGGTCAACTAAAAACAAGGGTTGATCAAACTCAACCGGTGATGAATCATCAACCAGTACTTTCACTATTTTGCCCGAAACCTCGCTCTCAATTTCATTGAATAACTTCATCGCCTCAATGACACAAAGCGGATCTCCTGCTTTTATTGTGCTTCCTACTTCGACAAACGCCGGTTTGTCTGGAGAGGGTTTTCTGTAAAAAGTGCCAATAATAGGTGATTTGATGGTCACATATCTGTCTTCTTCATTTGCTGCGGCTTCAACATTTTCTTTTGTTCCCTGATTAGCTTGTTGAGGCTGTACTATCTGTTGAGGTTGTTGCTGAACGGGGAGTTGTTGAATATAGGTGGTTTCGCCTTTTGATTCATCTCCGCCTGTTTTTATGGTGATTTTTATATCTCCCATTTCAAGCTTAACTTCGCTAGCGCCGGACTTGGCTACAAACTTAATAAGGTTTTGAATTTCTTTGATATCCATAATATTGATTTTAGTTTTGGTTTTGTTTAACTGTTATATGCCCATTTGAGATAAATTGACCCCCAGGTGAATCCGCCTCCAAAAGAAGCAAAAACCAGATTATCTCCTTTTTTAAGTTGTTTCTCATAATCGTTTAATAGCAATGGTAGGGTTGCTGAGGTAGTATTTCCATACAGTTGAATGTTCATCATTACTTTATTTTCATCCAATTTCATCCTTCTTGCTGTGGCATCGATAATTCTTTTGTTTGCCTGATGGGGTACCAGCCAGTTTACGGTTTCGTTTGTCAGATTATTTCGCAACATAATTTTTTCGCTCACATCTGCCATATTTGAAACGGCAAATTTAAAGACGGTTTGTCCGTCTTGAAAAACAAAATGTTGTTTGTTTGCAACTGTTTCTGCTGAAGCCGGAAGTATTGAGCCTCCTGCTTCAATTTTTAGAGACTGTCTTCCTATACCGTCTGTTCTTAAAAATTCATCTTGAAGACCCAGGCCCTCCTGGTTGGGTTCAAATAAAACAGCTCCACCACCATCACCAAATATGATGCAGGTGGTGCGGTCTTCATAATCTATGATTGAAGACATTTTATCTGCACCAATGAGCAAAACTTTTTTATACTTTCCTGATTCAATATACCTGGCTGCAGTTGACATCCCAAATAGAAAGCTTGAGCAAGCGGCTATTAAATCATAAGAGAAGGCATTCACTGCGCCGATTTCTGTAGCAACATAAGCAGAGGTAATAGCCACTGGCATGTCTGGAGTAGCCGTGGCCATAATAACCATATCTATCTCTTTTGGATCAAGGTTTTTTTTATGAAGTAAATCTTTCGCAGCTTGTATTGCAAGAAAAGAAGTGCCTTTTCCTTTATCTTTTAAAATTCTTCTTTCTTTAATCCCCGTTCTGGAGGTTATCCACTCGTCATTTGTATCAACCATGCTTTCCAGCATTTTGTTGGTTAATACAAAATCGGGAACATAAGCTCCTACAGCTGTGATGGCTGCTGTGATTTTGTTCATACTACTAAGTTAAATTCACTAAAAATTGACCAAAACACGTATAATTTGATGAAAATACGAAAATAAAGTCAAAAACAGTCGCAAATTAAGTTGTTTTTGAGATATAGAAAAGTTAAAAACAAAAAAACTCTCACATCGAGTGAGAGTTTACGAATATTTTATTGAAAAGGAGCTGTTTAGGCTTCTACTTCTTCTGCCGCGTCAATAACAATCTGGCCTCTGTAATATAGTTTTCCTTCGTGCCAGTGGGCTCTGTGATACAAATGAGCCTCTCCTGTGGTTGGATCTGTTGCAATTTGAGGAGCCGTTGCTTTATAATGAGTTCTTCTCTTGTCTCTTCTGGTCTTTGATATTTTTCTCTTTGGATGTGCCATTACAATATTTATTTATCCGTTAATAGTTTTTTGAGTTCGTCCCATCTGGGATCTATTTCATTTTTTGAAGATTGCTCTTCAGTTTCTTTAGGTGTTAACTCCTTGAGTTTGTCAAGTATTTCTGAATTCAACGTGCCATCTTCAACTCCGGGGTGTACTCTTCTAGCCGGTAAAGACAAGATTATGAGTTCATAAATATATTGCTGAATATTAACTTCATAAGTGCCCTGCGGAACTACCAGAAGTGTATCATCTTCATCATTATATTCATCTCCAAAGTTTACTACCAGGTGATGTGTTCCTTCAACCTCTTGGTCATAAGGTTCATTTGTCACATCACAGTGTACATTCACATTACCTTTAATAGTAAAGTTAAACTCAAGCGAATTTGATTTCTTAATAAGCAACGCTTCTGCTAAAACGTCAACATTATTGAATTCATCATACTCAAAATGTGTAAAGAACGTGTTGTCAATTTTGTACTCAAAATGATGCTCACCTTGCTTCAATCCTACAAATGGGATTGTAAACTCTTTCATATGCTTCATTACGTCAATTGTTTTTGCCCAATGTCTTTCGTCAAAGGCGGGTGCAAAGATAAAAATTTATTTTAAAGCATTGATATTTTATCAACCCTTTTTTGTGGATAACTTTTTGACCGTTGTTTTCAGCGGTTTTTTTGTGATTTCCTGGAATTGTTTTCTGTTTTTATAAATCTGTATGGCTTTAAAAACAGCTTCTTTAAAAGAAGTAAAGTCTGCTGTGTTTTTTCCGGCGATGTCATAAGCAGTGCCGTGGTCTGGAGATGTTCTAATTTTGCTGAGACCTGCTGTATAATTAACCCCGGAACCAAAAGACAAAGTTTTAAAGGGTATCAAGCCTTGATCATGGTAGGCGGCCACAATGGCGTCAAAGTTTTTATAGTTTTTTGAGCCAAAAAAACTGTCTGCGGCATAGGGTCCGTAAACCATTTTACCGGAGTGTTTGATTTTTTCTAGTGCGGGTCTTAATACTTTATCGTCTTCGTCACCAATAACTCCATTGTCGCCGGTATGCGGATTGATCCCTAAAACTGCTATTTTGGGCACCGTAACTCCAAAATCCTGTTTAAGTGCCTTGTAAATAATTTCTATTTTCTTTTCAATGAGTTGTTTTGTGATGTGTTTTGAAACATCTTTGACAGGAATATGATCTGTCAATAAACCCACTTTTATATTATCTGTAATCATAAACATTAGACTTTCGCCTTCGAGCTCCTGGGAAAGATAATCTGTGTGGCCGGGAAAACTAAATGTTTCAGATTGTATGTTGTGTTTATTTATTGGTGCAGTAACCAGCACATCAATGGCGTTAGATTTTAATGCTTTTACTGCTGCTTTTAAGGATTTTATCGCATAATCACCCACTGTGGTGTTTTCAATGCCAAACTCAATATCTACAGACTCTTTCCAGACATTCAGTACGTTTACCTTTCCGGGAATTAATTGGTTGATGTGATCAATGCCATGAATATTTATGTTAATCTCTAAGGCCTTTTTAATAAAGGATAAAGATTTTACAGAGGCAAAAATTAATGGTGTGCAAAACTCAAGCATTCTTGTGTCTTCAAAAGTCTTTAAAACAACTTCGGGGCCGATGCCGTTTAAATCTCCGATTGAAATTCCTACGATGATGGTTTCTTGCTTGTTCATTCTTTTTTGAGGTAGATTTTAGGTAAGGTTTAGCAATTAGCTTAATTTTACAAGCGACTTATTAAAGCACAAATTTAACCAAATAAACCGAATATGTTTACAGGAATTATTGAAGATATGGGAGAGGTCATAAATCTCGAAAAAACAGGTAGTAATCTAAACATTTCAATAAGGAGTAAAATCACCCCCGAATTAAAAATCGACCAAAGCGTTTCTCACAATGGTGTTTGTTTGACCGTTGTAGAAATAAACAATCAGGTTTACAAAGTGACCGCCATCAAAGAGACGCTGGATAAATCAAATATTGGCCACTTACAGACAGGTGATTTGGTAAACTTGGAAAGAGCTATGAAACTGGGTGACCGGCTGGACGGCCATCTTGTTCAAGGGCATGTTGACCAAACAGCCATTTGTACAAATGTGAAAGAAGCTAATGGAAGTTGGTATTACGCATTTCAATACGATTCCAAACTTGGCAATATAACAATTGAAAAAGGGTCTATCACTGTGAATGGCGTAAGTCTCACGGTTGTGAATTCAGGAAGGGACACTTTTTCTGTAGCCATCATACCTTATACTTATGAGCATACAAATTTTAAAAAAATTAATGTGGGTACAGTGGTAAATCTGGAATTTGATCTTGTAGGAAAATACTTGAAAAAGCTATCGGGATTATAATTCTGCCCTTTTCTTTCTTAATAAAAAGTAGGCACCCAATAATAGCCCAAAAACAATCAATACCAAAAGATGGTTGTCAATTGGAAGTTGTGGTGGTGCCGTTCTCTGTGGCGGTGGTGGTGGCGCTTGCTGCCCCAATGCCACGGCACACACTAAAAAGTGTAAAGAAAAAAGTGCTATTTTTTTAACGATTTGGGGTCGCATATATGTATTGATTCAGCTAATATAAAAATGTTTTAAATAATACCAAGCTTAACGACAAACATAAACAATAATTGCATGCAAAGTGTTAAGCTAAAATCAATTTTCCCAAAATCAATTTGTTAGTGAGTTAAAGCTTTATGTTGTGAGGAGAATCAAATATAGATAAATAAAGCCAATCTCCAAAAGTTTATTAAAAAAGTGGTCCCACATGGGCTTCCCGATATTCCGCTATCGCTACAATCGGGATAAACTTCTCGCCAATAAAATTTTGAACTAAATAAAGTGGTCCCACATGGGCTTCCCGATATTCCGCTATCGCTACAATCGGGATAAACTTCTCGCCAATAAAATTTTGAACTAAATAAAGTGGTCCCACATGGGCTTCCCGATATTCCGCTATCGCTACAATCGGGATAAACTTCTCGCCAATAAAATTTTGAACTAAATAAAGTGGTCCCACATGGGCTCGAACCATGGACCCCCTGATTATGAGTCAGGTGCTCTAACCAGCTGAGCTATGGGACCTTTGTATTACTCTGTTTTTTTAGAACTTCTTAATGAGAATAAAATCTAATTAAGCCCGCAAATTTATAATTAGTTTACTTATGTAGCAAACTTTTTTAAAGATTTGTGTTTTCTTGACAAAGCTCTACCAAAACTCCATGAGCTGATTTTGGGTGTAAAAATGCCACAAGTTTGTTGTCGGCTCCCATTTTTGGGACTTTATTAAGGACAACAAAGCCTTTATTTTTTAAACGCTCGATTTCGGCAACAATATCATTTACGTAAAAAGCAATGTGATGGATTCCCTCGCCTCTTTTTTCTATAAATTTAGCAATGGGGCTTTCAGGATTTGTAGCTTCTAACAATTCGATTTTACTTTCACCTACCTTAAAAAATGACGTGGTGACTCCCTCGCTTTCCACAGTTTCGGTTTTATAGTGTTTTTCGCCTAAAAGTGCCGCATATACCTCATTGGCACGATCCAAATCTTTTACGGCAATGCCTATATGTTCAATTCTATTCATCATTATTGTATCTTTTAACTCAGTAAAAGTAAGATAATCTTTAAATATAGTACTTTTGTATCATGGAAAGTAACAGACAAAAAAAAATAGCCGGTGTTTTACAAAATGACCTGGCGGGGATTCTTCAAAAGGCTCTCAAAGATGCCGGTCACGCCGGAATTTTAATTTCGGTATCAAAAGTACAAGTCACAGTTGATTTGTCTATTGCCAAAGTATATGTGAGTATATTTCCTTCAGAGCACGCCCAAAAAGTTGTAGAAGAGATCAATCTGGTCAAAAACAACATCAAGCATCAAATGGCTCAACTTACTAAAAATCAACTAAGGAGGATGCCTAATTTGCATTTCTACAATGACGATTCGCTTGATTATATAGAAAAAATAGATGAGGCAGTTAAAGGAAAAGAGAATCCTTTAACCAATTCCGATTTAATCGAAAAACGAAAAAAATCTTAGGAAGTGAAATTTTCCCTATACATCGCCAAGCGTTATTTGTTTTCAAAAAGCAGTAATAACGCAATCAATATCATTACGGCTATCGCAGGCATTGGCGTAATTGTTGGGGCAATGTCATTGTTTATAGTGCTCTCTGGATTTTCTGGGCTTAAAGATTTTAGTTTACAATTTAGTTCCGTTTTTGATTCTGATTTAAAAGTAACTCCTGAAACGGGAAAAATACTCAATCTCTCTAAAGAACAGGAGGAGTTGCTTCAGCAAATTGATAATGTTGAAGCATTTTCAAAAATTATTGAGGAGCGTGTTTTTTTAACTTTTAAAGGAAAAAACAGCATTTCTCACATCAAAGGTGTTGATCAAAATTATCAGCGCGTAAATGCTATAGACAGTACTATTTTCCATGGAGGCTGGTTTGAAAGTGATAACACCGCTGTCATTGGAGCTCAAATCTCAAGAAATTTAAATCTTGGGGTCTATGATTATTCAGAATTGTTGGAAATTTACGTGCCCACTCCGGGTAGCGGTCAAATAACCGACATTTCTCAAGCTTTTAACAAAGAGCACGTCGTTGTTTCTGGTATTTATCATGTCAATGAAGAGCTCAACTCAAAATATGTGTTTACGCCCCTTGAGCTTGCAAAATCTCTTCTTTCCTACGAAGACGGAGAAATCAGCTCCCTGGAGTTCAAGTTGGCCCCAGGAGTTAAAGAAGAGGTTGTCAAAACAAAAATCTCTGAGGTTTTAAATCAAAACATTGTTTTCAAAAACAGGATGCAACAGAACGATGCCCTCTACAAAATGCTAAACACTGAAAATTTAGCGGTATATCTCATTTTTACTTTGGTCTTAATTATCGCCATTTTTAATGTCATTGCAAGTATTATTATGATTATTTTGGACAAAAAGCACAACATTAAAACCTTGAAAAACCTTGGTGCTACACTTAAGGAAATAAGAAAGATATTTTATCTTCAGGGCGTTTTAATGACCGTTCTCGGCGGGCTTGTGGGTATTGTTTTGGGCGTCATCATCATTCTTTTACAACTACAGTTTGATCTTGTAATGATTACTGCAACATTGCCTTACCCGGTTAAACTGGAATTATTTAATGTTTTTTTGGTGTTTTTTACAATTCTGCTTTTAGGCATTATTGCCTCCCGTATTGCTTCAAGCAGAGTGCGGGAAGGCTTAATTGGTTAAGCAAATTGAAAGTCGTGAAATTGTTCTAGGGCTTCTTCAAAAACAGCAAACACAGAAGCTGCATCATCGCTGGTTACCATTTTGGTTCGGTATTCTTTGAAATTAGGAATTCCTTTAAAGTAGTTGGTGTAATGTCTTCGGGTTTCAAAAACGGCTAATTTTTCACCCTTCCAATCGATAGCCATTTGTAGGTGTCTCCTTGCAGCATCAACTCTTTCCTCCATTGTGGGGGGTGCTAAATGATTTCCGGTCGCAAAATAATGTTTTACTTCTCTAAAAAACCAAGGGTATCCAATACTTGCCCTACCTATCATAGCGCCATCAAGCCCATATTTGTCGCGCATTTCCATGGCTCTTTCTGGCGTATCAACGTCGCCATTCCCAAAAACAGGAATGTGCATTCGGGGGTTGTTTTTTACCTCAGCGATGGGTGCCCAATTAGCCTCTCCTTTGTACATTTGAGCACGGGTTCTTCCGTGAATGGATATCGCTTTACAGCCCACATCTTGGAGTCGTTCTGCGACTTCTACAATTTTGATGGAATTTTCATCCCAGCCCAGTCTGGTTTTTACGGTTATGGGAAGTTTAGTGTGTTTGACCATGGCTTTGGTTAAGGACACCATTAAATCAATATCTTTTAAAATGCCTGCTCCTGCTCCTTTTGAAACTACTTTTTTTACGGGGCAACCAAAATTGATGTCGATAATATCGGGGCCAGAGGCTTCAACTATTTCAACAGACTGTAGCATCGATTCCAGATTGGCACCAAAGATCTGTATTCCTACAGGGCGCTCTTTTTCATAAATATCCAGCTTCATCACACTTTTTGCTGCATCACGAATGAGTCCCTCACTAGATATAAACTCAGTAAAAACAACATCTGCACCTTGCTCTTTACAAAGTGCTCTAAAAGGCGGGTCACTCACGTCCTCCATAGGAGCGAGCAACAAAGGGAAGTCTCCCACATCAATGGTTCCAATTTTTGACATACACCAAATTTGATGGCAAAGTTAGGCTTTTTTTGAGAAAATTAAAGGAGTGTCTGTAGGGGTTTAGTCGATGCGGTTGCGCTCGTCGTTTCTAATTTGTTTTGCGCTATCTTTCAACCTAAAGTTGCCAAAGTTATACGTAAACCCAACCAGTAAATACCTCGATTCTGTGATGGCGAAATAACTATTGCGTTGGTTGAGGAAGTCTGTTTGTAATTTTCTGTTGAAGGTATCAAAAATATCATTAACAGTCACTGAAAGTGAGGCTCTGTTATCTGCAAACGTTTTTCGTAAACCTAAATTAACCAATGTAAAGGGGTCCATTAAATAGGTGCCACTGGGAAGCCCTGTGAGATGCACTAAAATTAGGTCTCCGGTAAAAGTTCTGTCTTTGGTGATGGTAAATGAATTTACGAGCTGAGTGAGCATGCCGCTAGTGCTTACCGTTACAAATTCATTGTTGCTTTCGATGGCAAAAAACGAGTTTTCTTCATAAAAAAGAGAATTATAGTGGTAGAACGTCCACCAGTCTCTAATAAAGCCAAAATATTTAAATTCCAACCCATAGCCTTGCTTGTCTTCTATGTTTGTCGAGACACTTCTTAAAAAGCGGTTTTCATTGTTTTGAAAACTTAATACATCTACTGCGCCTTGAGTGGTTCTGTAATAAAATTCGAAGCTATATTTGCTTTCCGCTACATATTCTAAACTGTACCGATCTGTATATGCGGGTTGCAAATTTGGATCGCCGGTGGTAAAGTTGTTCTCATTAATAAAATAACTAAAGGGGTTTAGCAAACTGTAATTGGGTCTTTGAATACTCCTCTTATAAGCTAATTTGATACTGTGATTTTGATTGGGAATATAATTTAAACTGGCGTTTGGAAACCAGTCCATATAATCATTTTCTGTTTTTTGAGAGAGTGTGATTGAATTTCCGGTTGTCTCTGTATATTCTCCTCTTAATCCGGCTCTTAATCGCCATTTTTCCCAGTTTTTTGAAAAACTAAAATACCCGGCATACACATTTTCTTCATATTCAAAATTATCTGAAAGCTGGGGGTTGAATTGTTGTGCTCCGTTGATATTATCAAAAAAGGCTATTCCGCTTTCTGTATTGATAGTAGACGCTTTGACGCCAATTTCAAAGGGCATTTTAAAAAGAAGTGTGTTAAAATCAAGCTGACCCACATAAATATTAACTTCTTGATTTGCATCCGTCAAAAAGGAATTGTTTCTTAAAAAGGTTTGGTCGGGTAAAAAATAATTAGTGTTGACATTTTGAAAACGGGTGTGGTCAAAATTGGTGTAGTGGGCATTAAATTTCAGCGAAGAGCCCTTTTCGTTAAAATTATGATTCACATTAAAATCAACAGCTATATTATTTTTGTCTGAGTCCAAACCGCTTGTTGTAGTAAACAAAGAGTCGAGCTGCATTTGGGGGTTAAATATTTCAGCCACTTCACTGTTTGAAAAGTTGTTTTTAGGGTTTAATGATACCAGTGATGAAATGCCTAGTGTGGTTTTATCATTTAATGAATAATCAATAAACGAATTGATGGTGTGCGTTTCAGACCGGGTTATCCTCACAAAATCTGTTTCCCAAAAAGAGTTTATAGTATTGTCCGGCTCAAAAAAAGTAACTTCTCCAAGGTCATTTTTGTGCTCTTTGCGTTTTCTAAAATTATAATTTACGTATAAATTGAGTTTCTCATTTTTAAAATAATGGCTGGTTCCTGCGCTGTATTTTGGGAAAGTGGCCTGTTCAAATCCGCCTGAAACACTTCCTTTATAACCGGGCGTAAGTGCTTTGCTTGTCACTATATTGATTATTATACCACTATCTGCATCATAACTTGCTCCCGGATTTGTTATTACTTCAATACTCTTAACATTTGTGCCGGCAAACCCTTCTAATAAACTTTGAACTTCGGCGGGAGATAAGTTGACCTTACGGTCATTGATGTAAACTGTAGCGGGTTGGTTTTGAACAGTGATACTGTTTTGTTGTACAATTACACTAGGTGTTCTCTTTAAAATATCCATCGAACTTCCGCTTGAAAGAGACGTGTTTTCGACATTAAAGATTAAACGATCCACCTCTCTTTGAATAGTGGGTTTTTGTCCCTCGATGGTAACTTCACCTAGACCCTCAGGGGCTTCAAAAAGTGTTAAACTACCAAGGTCCAGATTAGAAGTAGCCTCAAAAGGTTTTAACAATTCATCAAAACCAATAAAACTGGCTTTAAGCACATAATTTCCTTGAGCAATATTATCTAAAAGAAAACGGCCCTCTGAGTTTGTGGCTGTCCCTGAAACAAAAGTTGAGTCTCCCGCTTTTAACAGTAAAACCGTAACAAACGAAAGCGGATTCTCATTACTATCTACAACCCTACCGGTTACACTAAATTGTTGTGCCTGAAGTGAGGTTGTCAATAAAAATATAAGTATAAAAAACCTTACCATGAAAACTAATTTATGGGGATGACCTGTTAAGGCTTTATGTTTGGGGAAACGAAAGCTGCAACTTTTATGTCCTACAAATTTGTTAAAAAAAACTTAATAATCAACGATAAATTGCATTTTTTTTTGTTAAAGTGTAAATACGCCGTTTATCTGTGTTTTTTGTAAGGGATGATGGTTAAATAAATTATATTTGCAAATTCAAAAGATTGAGAGGCAGACTTGTATGAAAAACATAAGAAACTTTTGCATCATTGCGCACATTGATCACGGCAAGAGCACCCTGGCAGACAGGCTTTTAGACGCCACTGGTTCTGTTACATCACGTGAAAAACAAGAACAGCTATTGGACAACATGGATTTGGAACGTGAGCGTGGTATCACAATAAAAAGTCATGCCATCCAGATGGAATATACTTACAAAGGGGAACAATACATTCTCAATCTGATTGACACTCCCGGTCACGTTGATTTCTCCTATGAAGTTTCTCGCTCAATCGCTGCCTGTGAAGGGGCGCTGCTTATTGTAGATGCCGCTCAAAGCATACAGGCGCAAACCATTTCAAATTTATATCTGGCTTTAGAAAATGATCTTGAAATTATTCCTGTTTTAAACAAGGTTGATTTACCCAGTGCTAATCCTGAAGAAGTAACCGATGATATTGTTGAACTTCTGGGGTGTGCACACGAAGATGTCATACCTGCAAGCGCAAAAACGGGCATTGGAATTGATGAAATTCTTGCGGCCATTATTGAACGCATTCCGGCTCCAAAAGGGAATGTTGATGAGCCACTTCAGGCATTGATTTTCGACTCTGTTTACAATCCGTTTCGCGGCGTGGAAACCATTTTTAGGGTCATCAACGGAAGCATCAAAAAAGGACAAAAAATTAAATTTGTTGCCACGGGAAACACCTACAACGCCGACGAAGTAGGCACATTAAAACTCAAACAACAGCCCAAACAAGAAATTAAAGCCGGCGATGTGGGTTACCTCATCACAGGAATCAAAGACGCCCGTGAAGTAAAAGTTGGTGACACCATTACAGACGCACTCAATCCTTCAAAAAATCCCGTTTCGGGATTTGAAGATGTGAAGCCTATGGTTTTTGCCGGAATTTACCCCGTTGACACAGAAGACTATGAAGAGCTGCGTTCCTCCATGGAAAAACTACAACTCAATGATGCTTCTTTGGTTTTTATTCCCGAAAGCTCTGCGGCTTTAGGCTTTGGTTTTCGTTGTGGGTTTTTGGGAATGTTGCACCTGGAGATCATTCAGGAACGATTGGAACGCGAGTTTGATATGACGGTAATTACCACAGTACCCAACGTTTCTTACCACGCCTTTTCAACCAAACACCCCGATGTTAGCATCATCGTTAATAACCCTTCAGATTTACCAGACCCTTCCAGCCTTGATCGTGTTGAAGAACCTTATATCAAAGCAACCATTATTACGAAAGCAGACTTTGTAGGCAATGTGATGTCGCTTTGTATCGAAAAACGAGGCATGATTACCAATCAAACCTACTTAACACCAGAGCGCGTCGAACTTACTTTTGACATGCCTCTTGCCGAAATTGTATTTGATTTTTATGACCGTTTAAAAACCGTTTCAAAAGGCTATGCTTCTTTTGACTATTCTCCCATCGGAATGCGAGCCTCAAAACTCGTGCGAGTTGATATTCTTCTAAACGCACAACCGGTTGATGCCTTGTCTTCCTTAATTCACGTTGATAATGCCCATAATATAGGGAAAAAAATGTGTGAAAAACTCAGGGAATTGATCCCAAGGCAGCAGTTTGATATCCCCATTCAAGCGGCCATTGGTTCAAAAATTATTGCCAGAGAAACCATCAAAGCACTTAGAAAAGATGTAACCGCAAAATGTTATGGTGGGGATATTTCGCGTAAGCGAAAACTACTTGAAAAACAGAAAAAGGGTAAAAAACGAATGCGCCAAGTGGGGAATGTAGAGATTCCTCAGCAGGCATTTATGGCGGTTTTAAAGTTGAATGATTAATTACAGCTCACCCCCTCATTTACCAATCCGTCAAGGTAGATGGTATAACTCACTCCCGTGTCCTGACCATTCACCGAGGCATTGCCATTGCTTTCTTTGCAAAGCTGAAAAGAAACTGTGATCTCTGAACTACACGTTCTGCAATCTGCTGCGTCATCATCTTTACAAGAATAAAAAAGGAACATCAATATACCCACAACGGCCATTAATTTTTTCATAAATGAGATTTGTTTTGTTGCTTCAAATATAAAGAATGCTTTTTAAAGTTGTTCGTGTATCCTTTGGATTGTTAAAAATCACACAAATCCTAAAAATAGATTCCAAGAAGTGATTGGCTTTTCTTAATTTGCAGACTTTTAAGAATTCCGTATGAAAATTTATCCCATAGAAGCAGGTAATTTTAAACTCGATGGAGGTGCGATGTTTGGTGTGGTACCCAAATCGCTTTGGAACAGAACAAATCCGGCCGATGCCAACAATATGATTGACATCGCAGCGCGTTGCATCTTGATTGAAGACGGCGACAAGCTTATTCTTATCGATAATGGAATGGGCAACAAGCAAAGCGACAAGTTTTTTGGATATTATTTCCCCTGGGGTGAACACAATCTGGACGATTCCCTCCAAAAAGCTGGCTTTCACCGCGATGATATCACCGATGTTTTTCTTACCCACCTTCATTTTGACCACTGTGGCGGAAGCATTCAGTGGAACAAAGACCGCACCGGCTATGAGCCCGCTTTCAAAAATGCCAATTTCTGGACCAATGAAAACCACTGGCAATGGGCCATAAACCCCAATGCACGTGAAAAAGCCTCTTTCTTAAAAGAGAACTTACTACCCATGCAGGAAAGCGGGCAACTCAACTTTATTCAAAGAAGCGATACCCCCTTTCAAGGCCAATCAGAATTAAATTTTGGAATCTTTTTTGCTGATGGTCATACCGAAAAACAAATGATTCCCCTGATACAATACCAAGAAAAAACCCTTTGTTTTATGGCAGATTTACTGCCCACCGTTGGGCATATTCCGCTTCCTTTTGTGATGGGTTATGACACCAGACCGCTTCTCACTCTAGACGAGAAAGAAGCTTTTCTTAATAAAGCGGCTGATGAAAATTTTTATCTGTTTCTTGAGCACGATGCACATCAAGAAGTCATTACCGTTCAACATACCGAAAAAGGCGTGCGCCTCAAAGAAAAATTTACGTTTAACGAACTTTTTAACTCCTAATTATGCAAATTATTAAATCTATTGCCTTTGCGATACTGGCATTCTCGTTAGTTGCCTGCGGCGGTTCTGTTGCTCTTGTTTCTACACCCATTCAGAACATTGACTCTGTGCCTCTCAAAGTAGAAGAACTTTCTAAAGAAGAGCTCAAAAACTGGTGGCATCTTGACCTTATTAAAGATACCGTGCCCGGGATGAGTATTCAAAGAACCTATGATGAAATCATCAAAAAAAGAAAAGGTCAAACGGTTATTGTGGGTGTGATTGATAGTGGTATCGACATAGAACATGAAGACTTGAAAAATGTTATATGGACAAACCAAAATGAAATCCCCGGCAACGGAATTGACGATGACAATAACGGCTATATTGACGACATCCACGGATGGAATTTTCTGGGTGATATTGTGGGAGAACAAATGGAATATGTAAGAATCATGCTTAGGCTTGCGCCCAAATATGAAGACAAACCCGAAAGCGCTATCAGCACAGCAGACCGTGAAGAATATGCCCTCTATCAAAAGGCCAAAGCCGAATATTTAAAAGAAAAGCAAGAAGCTTTAGGCACCAAAGTACAGTATGAATCCATGCTTGAGGCAATCAAGCCCGCTCATCAAAAAATAGCCCAGAAATTAAATAAAGAAGATTATACCCGCGAAGAATTGAAATCGCTTCAGGGTGATGCATCCTTAGGGCGTGAAGTATTTTTGCTGGACCAAATGTTTGAGTTTGATGACAATATTCCAACTATTTTAAAAGAAATTGAAGGAGGAGTTACCTATTTTTCGAGCAGATTGGATTACCATTTTAATGTAACCAAAAATTTTAGAGACAAGCTGGGTGATAACCCTTATGATATTACTGATGCTCCTCACGGGAACAATCAAGTGAGTGGGCCCGACCCCAAAAAAGAAGATGCCAAACACGGCACCCATGTTTCCGGGATTATTGCTGCGCAACGCAACAACGGAGTTGGTTTAGATGGTGTGGCACAAAACGTACAAATAATGGCCATAAGAGCGGTTCCTGATGGTGATGAATATGACAAAGACATCGCACTTGCCATTCGCTATGCTGTGGATAATGGTGCTAAAGTGATCAATACCAGTTTCGGAAAAATGTATTCCCCAAACCCGGAATGGGTCTATGATGCCATAAGATATGCTGCTCAAAACGATGTACTCATTGTCAACGCGGCCGGAAACGATGGTTTTGACCTTGATGATGAAGCCCTGACGGTTTTTCCAAATGACCAAAGAGGGGTGAGTCCTGCACTGACAAATGCCTTTTTAACCGTGGGCGCTTTGACCCCAAAGTATGGCTCAGAAATGATCGCCTCTTTTTCAAACTATGGAAAAACCCAGGTGGATGTGTTTGCGCCCGGTGTGCAAATATGGTCGTCAACCCCAAATAATGAATATGAATTCCAAATGGGCACCTCGATGGCATCACCTGCGGTCGCCGGTGTTGCGGCTATGTTGCGCTCATACTACCCCCAACTATCTGCGGCACAAGTAAAACAAATCATTATGGACAGTGGTTTGCCCTCCAAGCAAATTGTCATACTTGGTGGTGAAACCGACAACAAAAAACCATTTTCTGAAATCTCAACTTCCGGGAAAATGGTGAATATGTATAATGCGTTTATTATGGCAGAAATACTTACAAAACAACAATAATAAAATGAAAAACTTTTTAAATTTAACCTTTACTATTCTTTTAATTGTTAATGGCTTCTCCCAACAATACCACAACTATTTAGAGCAAGTTGACAGACCACATTACTGGCAACAACATGTCGATTACAAAATGGAAATCGATATGGATGTGGACAACTACCAATACAAAGGCAAACAAGAACTCGTCTATACAAACAATTCGCCAGATACCTTACACCGGGTTTTCTATCACTTGCATTTCAATGCCTTTCAGCCGGGAAGCGAAATGGACGTTCGATCACGCACCATTGCAGACCCTGACAGGCGTGTGGGTGACCGAATTTCAAACCTAAAACCTGATGAAATCGGATATATAAAAGTCAACAGCTTACGCCAAAATGGTACTCCTGTTCAAAATAAAACCGTGGGAACCATCCTTGAAGTTGATTTGAACACACCCATCCTTCCGGGAGAAAAAACCACTTTTTCCATGGATTTTGACGCGCAAGTACCGGTGCAAATTCGCCGCAGCGGAAGAAATAATGCCGAAGGTGTTGCGCTCTCTATGTCGCAATGGTACCCAAAACTCGCCGAATACGACTTTGAAGGCTGGCACGCAGACCCATATATTGGCCGCGAATTTCAAGGCGTATGGGGAAATTTTGATGTGAAAATCACCATTGACAATCAATACACCCTTGGTGGAACCGGTTACTTGCAAAACCCCAACGAGATTGGTCACGGCTACCAAGACGACCCCACAAAAGAAGTTAAGCTTAGAAAAAACCGCAAACTCACCTGGCACTTTATCGCCCCCGATGTGCACGACTTTATGTGGGCGGCAGACAATGAATACCTGCACGACCGAGTCGAAGGACCCAATGGTATGACCCTTCATTTTTTATACAAAAACAATCCGGAGATTCTCGAAAACTGGAAAAATCTACAACCCAAAACCATTGCTCTTTTTGAGTATTTCAACAAACACCTTGGCGACTACCCATACAAACAATACTCCGTGATTCAAGGGGGTGATGGCGGCATGGAATATGGGATGTCAACCCTCATAACCGGGGAGCGAAATTTCAACAGTTTGGTGGGTGTTACAGCACACGAAGTGGCACACAGCTGGTTTCAGTTTGTGCTGGCTTTTAACGAATCCAAACACGAGTGGATGGATGAAGGTTTTACTTCATACATCAGCACACTTGCTATGAACGAGGTGATGAATCAAAACAAAGAATTTCCTCACGACCGCTCTTACAGCAGTTATTTGAGTCTTGCACAAAGCGGCGAAGAACAACCCCAAACCACCCACGCAGATCGTTTTGATAAAAACTGGGTCTATGGCGCCTCCTCATATTCTAAAGGAGCTGTATTTTTGGCGCAGCTTGAGTATGTCATTGGAAAAGAAAACCTTCAAAACACCCTTAAGCGTTTTTACAACGATTTTAAATTCACACACCCCACACCCAATGATTTTATTCGCACTGCCGAAAAAGTATCCGGATTTCAATTGGGCTGGTATTTAACCGATTGGACCCAAACCACAAACACCATTGATTACGCCATTGAAAGTGTAGAAGAAAAAGAAGGTAAAACACTCATAACGCTTACGCGAAAAGGTTTTATGCCCATGCCCATTGATTTTTATGTAGTTTACAAAGACAACACAAACGAGTCGTTTTATATCCCGCTGAGGATGATGCGAGGCATTAAAGAAAACCCGTTCCCCAACTTAAAACGCACTGTATTGGAAGATTGGCCGTGGGCATACCCTACTTATACGTTTGAAATTGAAACACCAAAAGAAAACATCGCTGCTATGATTATCGATGCCACCAGACATATGGCCGATGTTAATTATGAAGATAATTTATATGAATCCTCACCCCCCGATAGCGATCGGGAGCCTGAAGGAGGGGAGTAAAACGCTCCCACGACCTCTCCAACCGCTTCCACTAGAACTTTAGTGGTGGAGCAAGGAGGACAATTTCACAAAGAAATATATATTGGAATTCATCCCCCTGATTGAGTTTAGGAAGAATTATACTCCATCCACAAGGGGGGGGTTGGGGAGGGGATTTTTTTTACCTTTACCGCTATGAAGTTCAGTTACTCAAAAGCAGAAAAACTCAAAAGCAGAAAAGTCATCGAGTCCCTTTTTACAGAAGGAAAATCTGTGGGCGTTTTTCCTTTGCGCTTGTTTTATATTGAATTGTCTGAAACTGAAACAAACAATACGAAGACAGCCGTTTCGGTGTCAAAGAAAAACTTCAGGCTGGCTGTACATCGCAATCAAATAAAGAGACTCCTCAGAGAAGCCTTCCGGCTGAATAAACATCTTATTTTAGAAAACACTTCCAAAAAATATGCCCTGTTGTTTTTGTATGTTGGAAAAGAAATGCCTCAATTTCATCAACTCGATCAGACCATTAAAAAGTTGATGAATAAGTTCACAGAACAAACTAAAAATTAGATTGGTACGTTAATTGTATTCAGGCTTTTACTAATCTAATTTACCATGAAAACAATCACCCTTTTTATTTTTAGTATGATTCTCGCGTGTTCAAACACGACAAGCGATTCTGACCGCGGTGAAAATGCACTTTATGAGTATGATGAAGCGGGCGTTGTCGGGGCGTCTTTGGAGATTTCTGAAAAATCAAGTGTCCCACAAATGCAGCAAGAGCAAAAAATCATTAAAACCGGAAATCTGCGGTTTCAGTCCCGGGATCTTGAAAAAACGCATGCAAGAGTAAAAAATCTAGTTACCCGTTATAACGGAATACTACAAAGTGACCGCTCAGGCAAGGGGTACAATGAAGACTATCGAGAAATGACCATTCGCATTCCTGCTGAACATTTTCAGACATTGATTGATTCCATTTCGCAAGGAGTGGCTTATTTTGATCAAAATGACGTCACCCAGCAAGACGTTTCTGAGGAATATGTTGACATAGAAGCCCGCCTCAAAGCAAAACGCGAGCTGGAAAACCGCTATCTTGAACTTTTAAAACAAGCAAAAACGGTTAAAGATATGCTTGAAATAGAACGAGAACTCTCCAACATAAGAGAAGAAATAGAAGCCCGTCAAGGTCGCCTCAAGTATCTTCAAAATCAGGTTTCATACAGCACCCTTCATCTCTATTTTTACAAAACCACAACAGACAAAGGAATCACAACTTCTTATGGACAAAAAATGTGGAACGCCATTAAAAGTGGGTGGAATGGTATTTCGTTATTTTTCCTTGGGCTCCTTCATATTTGGCCATTTTTTGTTATCTTGTTGCTCGCTGTTTTTGGAGTGAGAAAATACCTGAAAAGGAAAAAGAAATAGAGTTTTAAAATTAAAGACTACTTTCGCGAAAGCGAAAACCAAAAATTGAAAAATCCAAACCTGACAGGTTTTAAAAACCTGTCAGGTTTATCAAAAAATTAGAATGAAAAAGAAATTTTTAATCCCTCTCATTGCTGTCTTTATTGCTTTGGGAACCTGGAGTTTCAAAAGTGATTTTTTTGAAATTGCCAAACAAATAGAAATCTTCACAACCCTCTACAAAGAGGTGAATATGAACTATGTAGATGAGACTGTCCCTGCAGAGTTGATGGACAAAGCAATCAAGGGGATGCTGGATCACCTCGACCCTTATACCGTTTATTACAACGAGCAGGACGTGGTAGAGGCAAGAATAAATCAAACGGGTTCAAACACGGGAATTGGTGCCGCGGTGCGTGCCCAAAAAGAAAAACTTGTCATTCTTGAACCATGGAAAGACGGCCCCGCAGACAAAGCCGGGCTCAAAGCCGGTGACGAGATTATAAAAATTGGAGATGTGACTGTGGCAGACTTTAATGACAATGCCGGAGAATTATTGCGTGGTGCTCCTGCGTCTGAGGTCACAGTAACATATAAGCGTCAAGGGAAAACACAAAACACCACCATCACCAGAGCGGCTCTTTCTGAAAAAGCAGTGCCCTATTTTACCTTGATGGAGGGCAATGTGGGCTATATCGTGCTAAGCGCTTTCAATCCAAAAACGACCACAGAAACAAGAGCAGCACTCGTTGAACTTAAAAAACAAGGAGCTACAAGCATCATACTCGATCTAAGAGGCAATCCCGGTGGATTGATGCGTGAATCCATCAATGTAGTCAATCTTTTTGTACCCAAAGGCGAAATCATTTCAACCACACAGTCAAACATTGAAAAATACAACCAAACCTTCAGAACTTCTTTTGAGCCGGTTGACACAGAAATTCCGCTCGCGGTGTTGATCAATGGTCGAAGTGCTTCTGCTAGCGAAATTGTATCGGGTGCCATTCAGGATTTGGATCGAGGTGTGGTTGTGGGCGCGCGCAGTTTTGGTAAAGGACTTGTACAACGACCCAAAAAACTCACATACGGCACACAAATAAAGGTGACCATTTCAAAGTATTACACCCCCAGCGGCAGATGTATTCAGGCAGAGGATTATTTTAACCGTGATGAGTTTGGAGACCCCATTCGTGCGACCCCGGAAACTTATAATGCTTTTAAAACAAAAGCCGGAAGAACCGTTTATGACGGCGGTGGAATTCTTCCCGATGTGGAATTACCCTCGGCTGTTTTTAGCCCCATTACCACTGCACTATTGAAGGCCAATAGCATTTTTGATTATGCAACAGAATATTATTACAAAAATCAAATAAGTGATTGGAGAGACTTTCGCTTTAGCGAAAAAGATTACAACGACTTTTTAAGCTTTTTGAGTCGAACCAATTTTTCATTTGAAACTGAAACCGAAAGCCTCCTAAAAAATGCAATCAAAAAAGCCGAAGAAGAAAAAATAAAACAGGATATTGAAAAAAGTTATAACACCCTTTTGCAGGATATAAGTAAAGCCAAAGATCGCGAACTTCAAGATAAAAAAGCCGAAATCATGTCGCTGCTTTCTGATGAAATTGTGAAACGTTATTTCTATCGTGAAGGGCTTTATGAATATCACGTAGCGAACAATCCTGAAATCAAGGAAGCCGTTGCTATTTTAAAAGATGCAAGACGGTATCAAACTATTTTGAAATAATTCCAAACCTGTCAGGTCTTAAAGACCTGACAGGTTTAAAGGCTATCAATTTTTAAACTAAATCATGACCTCCTTCCTCCAATTTTTTGAAGAAATGCCTCTCTGGTTGCGCTTGCTCTGGGTAGTGGGTGTATTGGCTGTTTTTTGGATTTTAGAAGGGTATTATGCCTTGGTGAAAATCAACTATAAAAAATGGAAGCACGCTAAGGTTAATTTTGCCTTTTTGATTTTTACGATGTTGATTAATGTTGGTTTTGGAGCGCTTACTTTAGGAGTTTTTTATTGGATTGAAACGGCACAATTTGGTTTATTACATTTGGTGGATTGGCCGGTTTGGGTCGAATTGCTTTTAGCGCTTTTAGTCCTGGATTTAATTGCTCAGTATGGAGTGCATTATTTGCTTCACAAGGTCAAATGGATGTGGCGACTCCATATTATTCATCATAGCGATACCAAGGTAGATGTCACTACAGGCACCCGGCATCATCCCCTGGATTTTGTAATTAGAGAAACTTTTGCCCTTATTGCTGTATTGATAATGGGAATGCCCATTGCGTTTTATCTTATTTACCGCATTTTGAGTGTGTTTTTTACTTACTTCACGCACGCCAACATCAATCTGGGAAAAATTGATAAAACGATAAGCTATGTTTTTGTAACCCCAAATATGCATAAGTTTCACCACCATTGGGAAATGCCATGGACAGATACCAATTTTGGAAATATATTTTCTTTTTGGGATCGCATTTTTGGCACTTTCGTCTATGATGACACCAAAAAAATTAGATATGGTCTTGATTTGGTTGATGACAACACAGATGAAGATATCTTTTATCAATTGAAAATTCCTTTTGATAAAAGTATTAAGACGAAAGGATGAATCACTCCCCTCCTTTGGAGGTACCGGGGGAGGATTTTTCCATCCCAATATGCGGAATCCCATCCTCCAAATAGCCTTCTCCCACTTCTTGATATCCGTGAGTGTTGTAAAACTTAATAAGATATTGTTGAGCAGAAAGATGGATTTTTGATGTGTTAAAATGGGTTTCAACAGCTTTATTTGCGGCTTCCATCAATTGATGACCATAGCCATATTTTCGCTCAGATTCTTTAATAACAACCCTGCCAATACTAGCGTCATCAAAATAATCACCGGGTGCAAAAAGACGGGCATAAGCTACAAGTTCTTTATTTTTATAAGCAAAAAGGTGTCGTGCTTTTTCATCCTTTCCGTCAATATCTTGATATACACAATCCTGCTCTACAACAAACACTTCGCTGCGCAGTTGGAGGATGTCATACAGTTCAGTAATGGTAAGTTCTGAAAAGCTTTTTAGTTTAAAATTTAGCTTCATAAATAGAAATAATAGAAAGCTAAAATAGTTATTTTGAACACAAAAAATCTATCTTTATAAACTGAAATGATACCCAATATGAAAAAATTGATTGCTTTTCCGTTTATACTCTTACTTCTTTTAACCTCTTGCAAAGACACTTCAAAAAATTATTTTACCGAAGCTTCCCCTGAAATTGAAACGATGCGTCAAATGATCAAGGACTATGAGGCCGGTAATTGGGAGTCTTATATGTCTCATTATGTAGAAGATGCAAAAATGTATCACAACCGTGTGAACAGCAATCCCAGATCCATTCAGGAAGCCGTTGAGGAACATAAAAATGTACTTTCTCAAATGAGGTCTTACGGCTATTCAACTACCGAAAACCAAACTGTAGAAATGATTATAGACAGTAAAGGAACTACCTGGGTGAGCTTTTGGGGTGTCTGGACAGGCACATTTGCTAAAAGCGAAAATACTGCTGAAATTATTGTACATATTACTTCCCGGTTTGTCGATGGAAAAATAGATCAAGAACATATGTACTGGGACTCAGCTCCTTTTGTATTGGAGCGAATTTGGGTGGAAAATAAAATAGAAAATAAATTAACTGATGGGGAAAAGATTAATCCTGCACAATAATATCCTTACTTTTTTCCTTTTTTTCGTATTCTGGCTGGATGGTGATATGATTGATTCCAAAATCATGGAATAAGAGTTCTTCCATCTCAATAAGTAAGCTGTCAAACTCAGAAATTTTTACATCTTCGTGAAACTCAAGATGAGCCTCAAGGTGAACTTCGTCTTCATTGAGTTGCCAGATGTGAATGTGGTGCATGCTTTTAATGCCGGGCAGCCCATTTACTTTTTTTGTAATTTCTTCCACTTTGACTTCTTCTGGGGTAAAAAGCATTAAGACCCTAAATGATTTTTTTAATAAATCATAGCCTACATAAATTAAATACAATGCAATAATGAGTGTTAAAACACCATCTATCCACCAAATTTCATAAAATTTCATCAACAATCCACCAATCAATACTGCAACTGAAGAAGCTAAATCTGATAGCATGTGTATGTATGCAGATTTCATATTCATATTTTTATCTGCATCTTGTTTTAGTAGTAACATGCTAAATCCATCCACAACAATTCCCAATAGTGCCATCCAGATTACAATGTCACTGCCAATTTCTTGTGGTTCTATGAAGCGATGTATGGCCTCATAAATTAAATATACCGCAACAATAACAATGGTTGAAGAGTTAATAAATGCGGCCATAATTTCGGCGCGCTTGTAGCCGAAAGTGCGTTTATAAGAGGCCTCTTTTTTAATGAGTTTGTTTGCTACATAACTAATAGATAAGGACACCACATCACTAAAATTGTGAAGGGTATCTGAAATGAGGGCAAGGCTTCCGGAAATGAGACCACCAATGAGTTGGGCAACGGTGAGTAATAAATTTAATACAATGGAAAATAAAACTCTATTTCCTCTAACTTGTGATGATTTGTGATGATGCTCGTGACCCATAAAGGGAAAGATTATATTTAGTTACAAGCTATTTTATGAACTCTGTTTTGATGTCTGCCTCCTTCAAATGAGGTATCTAAAAAAGTTTTAACCATATCCAAAGCTTGAGGTTTTGAAATAAAACGAGCCGGCAGGCTCAAGATGTTTGCATCATTGTGAAGTCTTGCTAATTCGGTAATTTCTTTTGTCCAACAAAGCGCCGATCGAACCTTTTGATGTTTATTAGCAGTCATGGATGCACCATTACCACTACCACAAATAATAATTCCTAAATGAACCTCACCGGTTGATACTGCTTTTGCAACAGGATGAATAAAATCTGGATAATCAACACTGCTTTCTTTATCTGTACCATGATTTATAACCTCTATTCCTCGTTCTTTCAATAAATTGATAATTGCAAACTTATATTCGGTACCTGCGTGATCGTTTCCAATGGCTATTTTCATAACATTTTATTTAGGTTTATTGCTTCACAAAAGTACAAAACCATGCTTATTAACAACAATAAAAACGATTGTTAATTTCTATTTACAATTGCTTAATATTTAGGTAATTATTAGTTTATCTAAATTGTTTATAATTACAGATTGAAAAAGAAAAAAATTTCTTGCTTTCTTTAGAAGAATTTCTGTTTGTAATTTTTTTTGACACTACCTAAAAAAGTTGTCTTATTTTCTAATAAAGATATCCGCATCATTTTAGAAGATATAAACCACCTTTTAAAAATAAAATATTAAAAAAATAACGTTAATTTGAGTTGTTGACAACTGTTTATTTAAATTACAAAGTTATTTAGTTTCAGTACCTTTAACGTGATATAACTTGTTTATAAATGGTTCAAAATTGGTTATAAGTAAAAATCAAAGCAATTTTAATAAAAGTTATTCTACAAATTAACACCCTATAATAATCACTATTTTTCTTTTTTAAATTTTAAAATAAAATAAATGTATATACTATAGTTGTTTATAAAATTAAACAATATGTAAATCACTATTGTGTTTTAAATCTTCTATTATTTGCTGAACTTGCTCCAGATCATTAGGATGAACAAGTAATCGTATTCCACCCAGAGCGTTGGAGTGAAAAGGAAGCACACTCAACATCGTCTCATTTTGAAAAAAATGAGAAATTCCTTTTTGGTCAAGAATCAATCGCAAGATTGCAAATTCATGAGCATAAGTAAATACTGCAGCAACTATGAAGTTCTTCATTTAAATAAATTTCATTCTCACTAATATACTAAATCTTTATGGTGATTATGAGATACTTTCACAAATATGACGTAATTTTAACATCAATAAAAAAACCATTGCATGACTGCAAAGAAAAAACGAAAAAACTCAAATAATAAGATTCCAAATCTCTCAGAAAGTATCTTAAAAATACTTCTTTTAAACCCCACAAATATTTTCAATTATAAGCAAATTGGTGCGAAGCTTGGTGTCGATGATGCCAGTAGCAGAAACCAAATAATTAAAAAATTGAAAGACCTTCAAGGTAAAGATCAAATAGAAGAAGTTGAACGTGGAAAATATCGCATCAAAAAAGGGAATCAATACCATGTAGGAAGGTTGGATATGACCGCCAGAGGTCAAGGTTATGTGATTGTTGAAGGTTTGGAAGATGATGTTTTTGTAACGAGTAAAAACATTAATAAAGCACTCCATGGAGATGAAGTAGAAGTTTATATTTTTAAACGCAGAAAAAATTCCAAACTAGAAGGAGAAATCACCCACATTCTCAAAAGAAACAAAACAGAATTTGTGGGCGTTATCGACATACAGAAAAACTTTGCTTTTGTATCAACCTCAGATGGGAAAATGTACACAGACATTTTTATATCCAAAGACAATATTGGAGACGCCCAGCAAGGAGATAAAGTGTTAGTGAGAATGGATGAATGGCCTGAAAAAGCCGATTCTCCCTATGGAACAGTCATTAAAGTCCTGGGAAAACCCGGTGAGCACGATACAGAAATTCACTCTATTCTTGCACAATACGGATTACCCTATGAGTTTCCTCCCGAAGTGGAAGCTTTCGCTCAAAATATCGACACAAAAATTAATGCAGAGGAAGTAAAAAAACGCAGAGATATGCGTGATATTTTAACTTTCACCATAGACCCTGCAGATGCAAAAGACTTCGACGATGCCATAAGCTTTCAAGTATTAGAAAATGGGAATTATGAAATAGGAATACATATTGCCGATGTGGCACATTATGTTCAGCCTAATACCATCTTAGATGAAGAAGCTTTTGAACGCGCTACCTCTGTTTATCTCGTTGACAGAGTCGTCCCTATGCTGCCTGAAGTATTATCAAATTTTGCCTGTTCTTTAAGACCTAATGAAGAAAAATACACGTTTTCAGCAGTTTTTGAAATCAATGAAAAAGCCGAAGTAAGAAAAAATTGGTTTGGTAGAACAGTTACCTACAGTGATGCCCGCTTTGCATATGAAGAAGCACAACAAATTATCGAAACCGGAAAAGGAGAAATACCCGCAAATTTATCACTCACCGGCGCATCCTATAATATAAAAGAAAACATTGTTGATGCTATAAAAACCCTTAATAAACTCGCAAAAACCATGCGCCGAAAACGCATGCAAAACGGCGCGATTTCCTTTGATAAAGTGGAAGTTAAATTTATTCTTGACAAAGAAAACAACCCTGAAGGTGTATTCTTTAAAGAAAGCAAAGAAGCAAATCACCTCGTTGAAGAATTTATGCTACTTGCTAACAAAAAAGTGGCAGAATTCATAGGAAAACAAAACCCAAAAAAAACTTTTGTATATCGCGTACACGATGAGCCTAATGACGAAAAATTAGCAGCCCTTGGAAACATCATTAAACAATTTGGATACAAAATTAACACGCGCGATAGAAAAACCACAAACGCTTCTTTAAACAAGCTTTTGGTAGATGTAAAAGGAAGAAAAGAACAAAACCTCATTGATACCCTTGCAATTAGAACTATGAGCAAGGCAGAATATACCACCCACAATATTGGCCACTATGGTTTAGCGTTTGACTTTTATACGCATTTTACATCACCTATTCGCAGATATCCAGATATAATGGTACATCGACTCCTTCAATTATATCTTGAAGGTAGCCCATCACAACAAGAAGATGTTTATGAAGAAAAATGCCGTCACTCGAGTGATATGGAAAGCCTGGCAACCAATGCAGAGCGAGACAGCATCAAGTATATGCAGGTAAAATATATGGTTGATCACAAAGACCAAAAGTTTCTCGGTGTTATTTCGGGCGTTACAGAATGGGGAATTTATGTTGAAATAATTGAAAACAAATGTGAAGGTATGGTGAGTTTGCGTGATTTAAGAGATGATCATTATACTTTTGACCGTGATGAGTATGCCGTTGTTGGTAATAAAACAAAAAAAACATACACCTTAGGTGATGAAGTGTATGTAAAAGTAAAACAGGCAGACCTGGTTAAAAAGCAACTTGATTTTACCTTAATTGGCAGCCGTGATGATGTAGATAACTAGAACTATTTTTTGGTTAAACAACAATCCTTAATTTTGTTTAACGGAATCTATAAAAATGATTGAAGACTTACTCACAGCAATTCCTTTAGGATTTTTTCTTGCCTTTTTAATTGGTCCTGTTTTTTTTGTGCTTTTAGAAACCAGCGCTGTAAAAGGGGCCAGAGCTGCATTTGCTTTAGATCTGGGAGTTGTTTTTGCAGATATTGTTTTTATTTTAATAGCTTATTTCAGTACCAACCAACTTTTAGCTAAAATTAAAGACGACCCCGCTCTTTATATATTTGGAGGCGCCCTCTTTGTTACTTACGGAATTATTTCCCTCATTAAAAATAAAAAAAGTTATCTCAGTCAAAACGATCCCACCATCGTTGTAATTAAAAAGAACAATTATATTGAACTGTTTATCAAAGGATTTTTCTTAAACTTTATAAATATTGGTGTTCTAGGGTTTTGGCTTGGCGTTTTGATTGTGTTTGGTCCTCAACTCGACATGGAAACGACCCGCATCACCTTTTTCTTTGGAACCATTTTAGGAACCTACTTATTTATCGATATTTTTAAAATTCTCGCCGCAAAAAAACTCAATAAAAAATTAACGCCTTACCGCATATACAAAGTAAAACGCATTATAAGTATTATCATCATTGTTTCAGGAGGCGTCCTGCTGGCTAAAGGTATTTTCCCAAAACAAATAAACGGTACAATTGAAGATCAAATTGAGAGACGGATACCTACTATTTAAACCAAAAACTCCCTTTTTATAGAATGATGGAATTTAACTTTTCGAGACATCGTCCTCCCCAATCCTTTTGGGAACCGAAATAAACAAAAAACTCCCTCATTTTTCAATGAAGGAGTTTATATTCTTGAGGCATCGTCCGGATTCGAACCGGAGTAAACGGTTTTGCAGACCGGTGCCTAGCCCCTCGGCCACGATGCCCTAAATTCTCGCGAAGTTGGGAATATCATTAATTGAGCTTGCAAATGTAAAAAAATTTAATTTCAATTACTATCTAAATGTTCGATTTAGCGTTTAGATTTCATAGCCACTACCACTTCTGCAACATTACCACCAATGGGTGGATTCACTTTTGAAACCTGAACCTTGATTTCGTTAACTAATAAAAGCTCCTTAAATATTCGGTCTATGATGCGCTTACCCACGTGTTCCAATAATTTAGACCTTATAGCCATTTCCTCTTTCACAATACGATTTAAATGCACATAGTCAACAGTGTCTTTGAGGGCATCTGTTTTTGAAGCCTCCGCCAGGCTGGCTTTTACCTTTAGATCTACCAAATAATCTGAACCTATTTTTCCCTCTTCAACCAGACAACCGTGATAGGCATATACTTTGATACGTTTTAATCTTATAATTCCCAAAACACAAATAATTAATTCTCAAACAAAGATATAACTTGTAGCGCGTAAGCAACAACTTAAAACCATAAATTTAATACCTTTGTGCTTCAAATTAAAACTATGTCAACAGAAGAAAAATCACTCAATTTTATTGAGCACATTATAGAAGATGATTTAAAAGCGGGCTTCTCAAACAGTAATTTGCGCTTTCGTTTTCCCCCTGAGCCCAATGGTTATTTGCACCTGGGTCATGCCACCTCAATTTGTCTCAATTTTGGATTGGGATTGAAATACAATGCCCCGGTGAACCTTCGTTTTGACGATACCAACCCCACCAAAGAAGAACAGGAATATGTGGACGCCATCAAAAACGATGTTGAATGGTTGGGCTTTAAATGGGACAAAGAGTGCTATGCCTCAGATTATTTTCAACACTTATATGACTGGGCAGTTCAAATGATTAAAGAGGATAAAGCCTATGTAGATTCCCAATCATCTGAAGACATTGCCAAACAAAAAGGCACCCCCACACAACCGGGCACCAACAGTCCTTATAGAAATAGAAGTATTGAAGAAAACCTGAACCTCTTTGAAAAAATGAAAAACGGCGAAGTGGGCGAAGGCGAGCACGTTTTAAGAGCAAAAATTGACATGAACTCCACAAATATGTTGATGAGGGATCCCGTGATGTATCGCGTGCTTCACAAACACCACCACCGCACGTCAGACAACTGGAAAATATACCCCATGTATGACTGGGCTCACGGCGAAAGTGATTATGTAGAGCAAGTATCACATTCCCTCTGTACCCTTGAGTTTCTTCCTCACAGAGAGCTTTATGATTGGTTTTTAGACCAAATAATCGACCCAAAAAAGGTCAGACCCAAACAACGTGAGTTTGCCCGCAGAAACGTAAGTCACACCGTAGTGAGCAAACGCAAACTTCTCAAACTGGTTCAAGAAGGGGTTGTTTCAGGTTGGGATGATCCCAGAATGCCCACAATTTCAGGCCTTAGAAGAAGAGGGTATACACCTGCTTCCATCAGAAATTTTGCCGACAGCATTGGTATCGCTAAAAGAGACAACTTGGTTGATGTTTCTCACCTTGAATTTTGCGTAAGAGAAGATTTGAACAAGGTGGCACCCCGTGTGATGGCTGTGTTAGACCCCGTTAAACTTGTAATTACCAATTATCCGGAAGGAAAAGAAGAGTGGCTTGACGCCGAAAATAACCCGGAAGATGAAAACGCAGGTAACAGGCAAGTGCCCTTTTCGCGTGAGCTTTATATCGAAAGAGAAGATTTTAAAGAAGAAGCCAACCGAAAATTCTTCAGGCTCACCCTTGGAAAAGAAGTGCGTTTAAAAAATGCTTACATCATTCAAGGCGAAAGCGTTGTTAAAGACGCCGAGGGTAATATCACCGAAATTCATTGCACCTATGACCCCGATAGCCGAAGCGGAAGCGGTACAGAAGCTTCACAGCGCAAAGTAAAAGGAACACTGCATTGGGTTTCCATTCAACATGCAATTCCGGCAGAAATTCGAGTGTATGACCGCCTTTTTCTTGTAGAATCTCCTGATACCGATAAAGAAAAAGATTTCATGGAATTCATCAACCCAGATTCTCTTCAAATTACAACCGGGTATTTAGAACCCAGTTTAAAAGAAGTAAAACCAGAGGAAGTGTTTCAGTTTCAGCGCATTGGATATTTTGCGGTTGACAAAGAGAGCTCGCCAGCAAAACTCATTTTTAATAAAACTGTAGGTTTGCGTGATTCCTGGGGTTCTAAAGCCGGTTAAAAATGTTAAATATTTAAGAGAATCTTATTAATTATTAACCGGTTGTTAACAATAGAACAGTTTTTTAATTTGTATCTTGTAGAATAAATAATTTAATAACAATTAAAATTTTAAAACAATGGCAAATAACACAGGACAAACACTCCTAGCATTATTAACCGGAGCGGCAATTGGTGCCGGTATCGGAATTCTTTATGCCCCCGATAAAGGGTCAAAAACAAGAGACAATATTAGTAAAAGTGCAAAAAAAGCACAGAAAGAACTTTCGCAAAAACTTGAAGAAACAACCAGAGCTTTAGGAAAAAAAGCCAGTGCCGCAAGATTGAGTTTTGAGGAAAAACTTGAGGATACAATTTCCAATGCAAGCTACAAAGCAGACGATGTTTTAAAAGCTTTAGAAGAAAAGTTGGAAGACTTGAGAAAACAAAACTCAAAACTTCAAAAAAAATAATAGATTAATAAATCAACTAAGAACCAAAATCACTTAAAGTGTTTGAAAAAATAACCGACAACGTAGAGGATGTACAAGAAAATTTGGAGTCCTACATCAAAAACTCGATAGATTACCAAGCCCTTAGACTTTATAAGAAGACAACTAAGTTGTTAATATCAACGCTTAGACTTTCTGTATTGGGTGGTATTGCTTTTTTATTTTTGTTCTTTATCTCTTTTGCAGCCGCCTACCTTATTGGTGAAAATCTTGGAAGCATAAGCAACGGATTTTTCGTTGTTGCAGGTTTCTATGTTTTAATTTTTATTTTGGTTGCAATTTTTGGAAGAAAAAAATTGGAGAAAATTGTATTAAGAAGCACTTCAAAAACATTTTTCAATGAATAAAGAAAAAACATACAGTTCATTTGATGAAATAAATCGCGACCTTGAAATCTATAGACTTCAAGCACAAATAGGCAAAGAGAAAATGAAACATAATTTCATAGAAATAAAAGACGCTGTTTCGCCCACCAATCTTTTAATTGATGTGGGTTTGAACTTGGTTAGAAAAATCCTCTATGGAAGAGTGTTACACAAACTTTTGCCTTTTGGCAGAAAATAAAAAAAGCCCGATAAGTTCGGGCTTTTTTGTTTTTAAGATTTACTTATTTCTGCTTGGAATCCGAATCTTTTTTAGCTTGAACGGCTTTATCCTTTTTCATCTGCTCACCAATCATATTTGAAGCCGTAAATGAAGCTACCATATTATTCAACATATCACTTCCTGCTTGTGGAGAATTGGGCAACAAAATCAAGTTTGAATTGGTTTCTTCTCCCAACGATTGTAACGTATCATAATGCTGTGTAACCACAATCAGGGCAGACGCCTCCTGGGAGTTGATTCCCACATTGTTGAGCACATTCACACTTTCTTCAAGTCCTCTGGCAATTTCACGACGTTGGTCAGCAATTCCCTGACCCTGTAAACGCTTGCTTTCTGCTTCTGCGCGGGCTTTAGCAACAATCTTGATGCGCTGTGCCTCTGCTTCAAACTCAGCAGCCGTCTTTTCTCTTTCTGAAGCATTGATGCGATTCATGGCATTTTTTACTTGTTGATCGGGGTCAATATCAGTAATCAAAGTGTTGATGATGTCATAACCATAACGAGTCATTGCGTCATTGAGCTCTTTTTTCACGGCATTTGCAATATCGTCTTTTCGCTCAAAAACATAATCCAGTCTCAGCTTGGGTACTTCTGCACGCACCACATCAAAAATATAGGATGTAATCTGGTCATGGGGGTATTCAAGCTTATAAAAAGCGTTGTAAACATTCTCTTCAATGACTTTAAATTGAACAGATACTTTTAGCTTAACAAACACATCATCTTTTGTTTTTGTCTCTACAATAACGTCAAGTTGTTGCACTCTCAAATTAATCCTTCCTGCAACCCTGTCAATTAACGGAATCTTTAGTTGCAATCCAGATTTTCTTACACTTGTAAACCTTCCAAATCGTTCAACAATGCCCGCAGTTTGTTGTTTTACGATAAAAAAGGTTCCTAGCACCAATAAAAAGAGGACAATGAGTCCTACAATAATTAAAATGTTTCCCATGATTTGATAAATTAATTTTGAACCCTCAATTTACGAAAATTAAATTTACTTTTGTTCGCATTTTAATTTATTACTTTTGAAAAACATTTTAACTCTTGCGCTTGCAATCATTTTTGTGAGCACGTCACAATTAGAAGCCCAAAAAAACTTTAAAGAATTTAACGTGATAGGGGTCTCGGCGGGCTTGACACTTTATGATATAAATACCGATGACTTCATAACAACAAGCCGGGAAAGTTATATGCTTGGCTTTCAAATGAGGGGCAATGTATATAACAATTTTGATATGATTTATGGCATTGCTTTTTATGATACCAAAATTGGAATTTCAGCCAGCAGCTCACCGGTGGTGGGAAATAAAGAAGTCCTGGATTTCAATATGCAATCTGCTCAAGTATCTGTTTTGTGGGGTTATAAAATCATTAGAGAGCACTTGAGCATTGAGGCCGGGCCTATTTTAAATGTAAACGGAAAACTTACCCTTAAAGACACCCAGTTTGAAAACTACATCATTGATGGTTATAACACGGTTAGAGCCATTGACCTTGAAGATGTATCTAAAGTAAACTTTCACCTCGCTGCAGGACTTACGGCCGGTTTTAGGAACTTTAGGGTTTTTGGTCAATACCAATATGGAGTTACAAACGTGTTGAATAAACTCAACTCTCAAAACCTTGAAAATTCTGACTTTAAAGGCAACAGTAGTTTGTTGACTGTTGGGGTAACGGCATACTTTTAACTTAGTTTTTTGATGGCGTTCTCAATGCGCTTTACCGTTTCTTCTTTGCCGAGAACTTCCATAATGGCAAAAACATCTGGCCCCATCATTTCGCCCACGAGCGAAAGCCGCAATGGCTGCATCACTCTTCCAAAACCAATTCCTGCCTCGGCTATCCAGCTTTTCACTTTGTCTGATAAATGTTCCTGACTAAATGGAGAAACCTCTTTAAGAATCATCAAAACAGCCTCCATAATCTTATCTGTTTCTTCTTGCCAACATTTATTGGCGGCTTTTTCATCATAGGCAACAGGTGCTTTGAAAAAGTAGTGGCTTTGTTCCCACAAGTCATTTATAAACGTGGCACGTTCTTTCACAAGTACTGCAATCTTTTGTAGGTTTAACGAACTGGTTACTTGCTTTGAGTCTAAAAGGTTTTTAAACTCTCTAACCAATCGTTCATCAGACAGTTGCTGTAGATAGAGATGCTGAAACCATTTAGTTTTTTCAGGATCAAACTTTGCTCCCGAATTGTTAACACGCTCCAGATCAAAGGATTCGATTAACTCTTCTAGGCTAAAAAGCTCTTTTTCGGTACCGGGATTCCAGCCCAAGAGGGCAAGCATATTGACAACGGCTTCGGGCAAATAGCCGTCTTCTTTGTAGCCGGAATAAACTTCGCCATCTGCATTGCGCCATTGAAGCGGAAAAACAGGAAAACCCATTTTATCGCCGTCTCGCTTGCTTAATTTTCCTTTGCCAATGGGCTTCATAATTAAAGGTAGATGCGCAAATTGAGGGGCTTCCCACCCAAAAGCATCATACAATAATCGGTGTAGTGCCAATGAGGGCAGCCACTCTTCCCCTCTTATCACGTGAGATATGTTCATTAAATGATCATCTACAATGTTTGCCAAATGATAAGTGGGCATTCCGTCACTTTTAAACAGGACTTTATCATCAAGGATGTTTGTATCAATGTGCATCTCACCCCTTATGATATCGTTTAAGATTAAGGTTTTGTTTACAGGGGTTTTGAAACGAATCACATAGGGCTCGCTAGCGTTTAATCTTCTTTCAAGATCCACCTCACTGAGGGTGAGTGAATTGTCCAGTTTTTCTCTGTTATGGTGGTTGTATATAAAGGTTTTTCCTTTTTCTTCGTGGTCTTTTCGATGAAAATCAAGACGTTCATTGCTGTCAAAAGCATAATAAGCGTGACCAAGTTGGATTAATTGGTTTGCATATTCTCTGTAAAGATGCTTTCTTTCGCTTTGGCGATAAGGACCAAAACCCTTGTCTTTCCCCGGGCCTTCATCAAAGGGAATTCCACACCAATTCAAAGAGTCAATGATATATTCTTCAGCACCCTCAACATAGCGATTTTGGTCGGTGTCTTCAATTCTTAAAATGAAACTCCCCCCATGCTTTTTGGCAAAGAGATAGTTAAATAAAGCGGTGCGAACACCACCTATATGCAACGGACCTGTGGGACTGGGTGCAAAACGCACTCTCACATTCCCGCGAAGGCCGGAATCCCGTGATTGGTTTATCATAATATTGTATTTATGAAGTTTTTTAATCTTCCACAAAGATACAATTAAAGGGCTATCTTAAAAGCCTTTTAGGCTTATTCCTATTGTTTTTGACCCTTTAGACTGGTTTGCTGTTAAAGTTTATTTAAGACCCACATAAAATTTAGTTTTCAACCGCTTTTATTCCTATTTTTATCGGTTCAGATATAGAAATCGCTTTGAATACTTTTGAGAACATACTGGCCAAACTAGAACAGTTCATTAGAAAATACTACACTAATGAGCTGATTAAGGGCGCTATTTTGTTTTTTGCGATTGGGCTTTTTTATCTTATAGCCACATTGCTTATTGAGCATTATCTTTGGCTCTCACAAACCGGGCGCACCATTTTGTTTTGGGTATTTGTCTTGGTTGAAACCTCCCTTTTTGCAAGATTTATCGCTTTTCCTTTAGCCAAGCTCTTTAAGCTTAAAAAAGGAATTGATTTTACACAAGCTTCCAGAATAATAGGAAACCACTTCCCTCAGGTGAATGACAAACTGCTAAATTTATTACAACTAAAGCAAAACAAACAGCAATCTGAATTGCTTTTAGCTAGTATTGAACAAAAGTCTCAAGAAATGCAACCTATACCGTTTGTCAATGCAGTGAATTTTAAGCAAAACCTCAAATACCTTAAATATGCAGCAATTCCGGTTGTTATTGTGCTTCTTTTTGCGGCCACAGGCAATTCCGGAATTTTTTCGGGAAGCTATGAGCGAGTTGTCAATTATAATGTGGCTTATGAACCACCCGCACCGTTTTCTTTTTTTGTAATCAACGAGTCTCTTGATGCAATAGAAAATAAACCTTATATTTTAAACGTTCGTGTTGCCGGAGAACTCATTCCCGAAACAGTCTCCATTATTTATAACAACGAAACTTATTTTTTACAACAAACCGCAACCGGCCAATTCCAATACACTTTTTCACAACCCACAGAGGAAGTAAACTTTAGACTACAAGCAAACAAGGTGACTTCAAAGCCTTATAGGCTTAATGTGGTTAAAGTGCCCACGTTAGTTTCCTTTGAAATGGAACTTGACTACCCCCGTTATACCACTCGAACCAACGAAACTCTAAATAGCACCGGAAACGCAACGGTTCCAGAAGGAACAACAATCAAGTGGAAACTAAAAACGCGAGAAACCAACAACGTAAAGTTAAACACTCAAGACACTTTTTTATTTTTTAATGACAACAAACCCCTCTTTGAACTTTCAAAACCTGTATATTCTAAGTTTGACTATTCCATTTCAACCTCAAACGAGTCACTCAATGATTATGAAAACCTCGCTTTTTCCATCAACGTCATCAAAGATCAATATCCGGAAATAACTGTTGAAGCTAAACAGGACTCTTTAAACAGTCAGATTACCTATTTTTTTGGGAGAGTTTCAGATGACTATGGATTGACAAAACTTCAGCTTGTTTACTTTCCGTCAGGAAATGATAAAAACAAGGCACAAGTATCACTCCCGGTTAACAGAGGAAACTTTGATCAATTTTTACACGTATTTCCGGGGGAGTTGCCTCTTGAAGAGGGCCGAGAGTACAGCTATTACTTTGAAGTTTATGACAATGACGCTATTAATTCACCCAAAAGTACAAAATCAACCACATTTTCTTTTAGAAAGTTGACTCAGGAGGAACTGGAAAAGCAACAACTCAAAGAACAACAAGAAACCATTCAGGGATTGGATAAAACCATTCAGAATATGGATAAGCAAAGCAAGGATCTGGAGGAGCTTTCACGCATGCAAAAAGAGAAAAATGAACTCAATTGGAACGACAAACAAAAGCTCGAAGAGTTCTTAAAACGTCAAAAATTGCAGGAGGAAATGATGAAAAAGTTTTCTGAAAAAGCAAAAGAAAATTTAGAGAACTTTCAAAAAGAAAACAAAGAAAACGATCCTCAAAAAGAAGAGCTGCAAAAGCGATTTGAAGAAAATGAGGAACGCTTGCAAGAAAACGAAAAACTTCTTGATGAGTTAGAAAAACTACAAGAAAAAATAGCCGAAGAAGAACTATTTGAAAAGCTGGAGGAGTTGAGCAAGCAAAACAAAAAACAAAAGCGCAACCTCGAGCAGCTGCTAGAGCTCACCAAGCGCTACTATGTTGAAAAGAAAACCCAAAAGTTAGCCGAAGAACTTGAAAAGCTGGCTGAAAAGCAGGAAGCACTTTCAAATGAATCTGATGAGAACAATACAAAAGAAAAGCAAGAAGAATTAAACAAAGAATTTGAGGACTATAAAAAGGAAATGGAAGAATTGAGAGAGGAAAATGAACAACTTAAAAGCCCTATGGACATTCCCGATAATTCTGCACAAGAAGAAGAAGTAACACAAGAACAAGAGGAAGCCGCTCAAAAACTTGAACAGCAACAACAAGAAGGAGCTAAGGAGAAGCAAAAAAAGGCCGCAGAAAAAATGCGAGAGATGAGCCAGCAAATGCAAATGCAGATGGCTGCAGGCTCAATGGAAGGACAAGAGGAAGACATTGAAATGTTAAGACAAATCCTTGACAACTTAGTGATTTATTCGCTTTCCCAAGAGAATTTAATGGAAGATTTTAAAGAATCCCGCTATGGAAATACGTTGTTTGGAAAAAAGTTGGTGCGTCAAAGCGAATTAAAACAAAACTTTCAACACGTTGATGACAGCCTCTTTGCTTTGGCTTTACGCAACCCAATGGTTGGATCGACAATTAATGATCTTATTGAAGAGGTCCACTACAACATCGACAAATCTACAGAAGAACTAGCCGAAAATCGCATTAGAAACGGCGTAGCCTCCCAGCAATATGCATTGACGGGGGCTAACGATTTAGCTGTTCTATTGGGAGATGCACTAAACAGTATGCAAATGCAAATGCAAATGGGTGCATCGGGTCAAGGACAAGGGCAGGGAAAAGGATTTCAATTGCCGGATATCATCAAGCAGCAAGAAAGTCTAAATGAACAAATGGAAAAGGGTACCAAACCCGGAAAAGAAGGTGAACAAGGTGAACAACAAGGCGAAGGCGAGGGTCAAGGCGAGGGTCAAGGTGATGGACAAGGAAATACGGGTTCTGAAGGCAATGGCGAAGGTGGTAAAAACGGTGAAGGCAATAAAGACGGAGAAGGGAGTGAGGGACTTCAATCAGAGCAAATGAGTGAAAAGCTGTTTGAAATATACAAACAACAACAGCTTTTAAGAATGCAACTTGAAGAAAAGCTGAGACAAGAAGGACTTCCTTCTGACGCACGCAACCTTATAAGACAAATGGAACAAGTTGAGCAGGAGCTTTTGGAAAGAGGTTTCAATGAACAAACGCTCAGAAAAATGAACGACATCAAACACCAGCTGTTGAAGTTAGAAAAAGCAGCTTTTCAACAAGGTGAAGATGAAAAACGGCAAGGAAGAACAAACCAAATAGAATACCAAAGTCCGGGTGATAAACTTCTTGAGAATGCAAAAAAATATTTCAATAATGTTGAAATATTAAACAGACAACAATTGCCACTTCGCCCGGTTTATAAACAAAAGGTTCAAGATTATTTTAATACAACCAATGATTAATTTTTTTTCGGAAACACATTTCCAATTGGAGAATGAAACGGAGTATGCTTCTTGGATTTTGCAAATTATAGCAGAAAACGGCTTTTCTCCCGGAGAAATAAATTATATTTTTTGCGATGATGAAGCCTTGCACAAAATTAATTTAGAATATCTTGAGCATGACACTTTAACAGATATTATAAGTTTCGATTATTCTGAACAAACGCAGCTCGATGGCGAAATATATATTTCGGTTGAACGCGTAAAAGAAAACGCGCAACTTTTTAAAGTGTCTTTTGAAAATGAACTTTCGCGAGTGATGATTCACGGCATTTTACATTTTATGGGTTTCAAAGACAAAACGCCCGAAGAACAACAGCAAATGAGAGAAAAAGAAAACCAAGCCCTATCAAAACTTACTTTTTAACATCACCATCTGTTTGATATTCAGATTATTGCACTTTAATTTGTTGATTTACTGAACTTTAGCTTATATTTGCACCCTTAAATAAACTCTTTTGTTCCACGTGGAACACTCTAATATTGTATCTAATGTTTGAAAAGGAATATGATGTAATCGTTGTAGGAGGAGGTCACGCAGGCTCTGAAGCTGCCGCTGCCGCTGCCAATATGGGTTCAAAAACCCTTTTGGTAACCATGAATCTTCAAAACATCGCTCAAATGTCCTGCAATCCGGCTATGGGAGGCATTGCCAAGGGTCAAATTGTAAGAGAAATTGACGCAATGGGTGGCTACAGCGGAATTGTATCTGATAAATCGGCTATTCAATTTAAAATGCTTAATAAATCAAAAGGTCCCGCGATGTGGAGTCCGCGCGTTCAAAGTGATCGAATGCGTTTTGCAGAGGAGTGGCGCCTGATGCTTGAGAAAACACCCAATCTGGATTTTTATCAAGAAATGGTCTCCGGACTTATCGTAAAAAACCACAAAATTTGCGGCGTTAAAACCTCTTTAGGAATCGAGATTAAATCAAAAACCGTAGTTTTAACCAATGGCACCTTCCTCAATGGGCTCATTCACATAGGCGAAAAACAATTTGGTGGTGGCCGTGCCGGAGAAAGAGCTTCCACAGGAATTACAGAAGATCTTGTGCACTTAGGTTTTGAAGCCGGAAGAATGAAAACCGGAACCCCACCAAGAGTTGATGGTCGCTCATTGGATTTTTCTAAAATGGAAGAACAACCCGGCGATGAACATCCCGATAAGTTTTCATTTACAGACCTTACAAAACCCCTTGAAAAACAACGTTCCTGTCATATGACTTATACAAGTAATCAGGTTCATGATTTATTAAGATCGGGTTTTGATCGCTCACCCATGTTTAATGGTAGAATTAAAAGCATTGGCCCCCGTTATTGTCCTTCAATTGAGGATAAAATCAATCGGTTTGCCGATAAAGACCGGCATCAACTTTTTATTGAACCCGAAGGGTGGAATACCGTAGAATATTATGTAAACGGCTTTTCCACTTCACTTCCGGAAGATGTTCAATTTAAAGCATTGCGCTCTGTGGTGGGATTTGAAAATGTCAAGTTTTTCAGACCCGGTTACGCTATCGAATATGATTATTTTCCACCCACGCAACTCAAACACACTTTAGAAACCAAATTGGTGGATGGCTTGTTTTTTGCCGGACAAATTAACGGCACAACCGGTTATGAAGAAGCCGCCTCTCAGGGCTTGATGGCAGGAATCAATGCGCATCTAAAAGTGCACGAAAAGGAGCCTTTTATCCTAAAACGAAATGAAGCCTATATTGGTGTGCTTGTGGATGATTTAATTACCAAAGGCACCGAAGAACCCTACAGAATGTTTACTTCAAGAGCTGAGTACAGAACTCTTTTGAGGCAAGACAATGCAGATTTCAGGCTTACGCCAAAATCATTTGATATTGGTTTGGCTGGAGAAGACCGAATGAGACGAATGGAAGAAAAAGAGTCAAAATCTGATGCATTTGTTCAATTTTTTAGAGAGACCAGTTTCACGCCAGATGTTATGAATCCCATTTTGGAAGAGAAAAAATCTGCACTTGTGAGCCAAGGCGACAAATTATTTAAAGTGTTTTCAAGACCCAATATTACACTCTATGATATGCGCAAAATTCCAGAGGTTGAAAACTATATTCAATCTAATGATTTAGACAACGAAATTTTAGAACAAGTCGAAATTCAGGTAAAGTATTCAGGGTATATTGACAAAGAAAAAAACAATGCAGACAAATTGAACAGGTTGGAGGGGATTAAAATTCCCGCAAATTTTGATTATAATGCGCTCAAGTCCCTCTCTCATGAAGCCAAGGAAAAACTAAGTGCGATTAGACCTGTTACAATCTCTCAGGCATCACGCATCAGCGGGGTGTCACCCAACGATATTTCAGTGATGTTAGTTTATATGGGAAGATAGTGTTCCACGTGAAACAATTTTAAAATTCCGCCATTGAATACACCTCACAAAATCCATCTAAAAACAAAAGATTACCTGGTTACAGGCGAAACCTTTACCTTGGTTGAAAATGAGTATGGCGATATACTTCAGACAATCCCGGCGCCCGATGTAGACAAATTACCCGATTATTACAAGAGTGAAAATTACATTTCGCACACAGACACAAAAAAATCTTTCACAGAAAAAGTCTATCATTTCATTAAAAGTATTGCGCTCAAACAAAAGGTTTCTTTGATTACAAAATTAAATAATGGTTCTGGAAAACTGTTGGATATTGGTTCGGGCACAGGCGATTTTTTAGCTGCGGCCAAACAAAACAATTGGCATGTTTTTGGGGTAGAACCCAATCAAGATGCCGCCAAACTTTCAGCAAATAAAAACATCAAGGTTTCAAATGCATTGAATGAAATTACCGAAACAGATTTTGATGTGATTACCCTTTGGCACGTTTTAGAACACGTTCCCGATTTGGAAGATTACATTCAGGAAATTTCAAAAAGATTAAATTCCACAGGAACCTTAATTATCGCCGTCCCAAATTTTAAATCTAAAGACGCAAAACACTACAACCAATTTTGGGCAGCTTATGATACACCCAGACACCTCTGGCATTTTTCAAAAAACGGAATTGAACGCATTTTTTTAAACCACGACTTTAAACTTGTAAAAACAAAACCCATGTGGTTTGATGCCTTTTATGTAAGTTTGCTTTCCGAAAAATACAAAACCGGAAAAAGCAATTGGTTAAAAGCAATTTTCAGGGGAGCACAATCAAATCTCTCCGGATTGCTAACAAATGAGTATTCTTCCCATATTTACGTCCTAAAAAAGAAATAAAACGCCATCATTTGCGATTTAAGAGTGTTTTGGAGCTAAATCAAAGAGAGATGTAGTTGAAAAATAGTTTTGCTTTATTTTCGCCTTTAAAGCCACAAATATTTATAAGAAAACCTAATAGAAGCTTAGTTATAAAATAAGATTATCAAATAGTTTAAATAGGCTAGACAGGTTTTTAAAACCTGTCAGGGCTGAAGGATTTGATTTATACTTTTTTGTGAAGCAAGCGCGTCAATTGAATGGAAAGATCTGTAAAAATAATTTTGGCGTTTCCATTCCTTTCGATATGATAATTTGCTGTTTCAAGAGCATCAATAATTTCTAAAATATTATTACCGTTCACAAAAGGTGCAAATTTTTCCAATGCAAAATTGGGGTCTTGAATTTTGAGATACACCAAGGAGGGTGTTTGGTAATTCAATAGCAAGGCCTGTCTAAAAAAGGAAACACAATAATCTAAAAACTGTTTTTGAACTTCTCTGCCCACAGAGGCAACGTTTTCACTCCAGGTAAGCAAATCCTCAATAACCGCTTTATTTCCTTTCGCTCTAAAAGCAGCCCGAACCCATACAATTACCCATTTTTCAAAAGAAGCATCCTCACTTTGGTTTTTATACAACTGCAATGCTTTATTGTAATTACCTGAGGCTTGTCTTGCAAATCCCTTTGCGACATCATAAGAGACACTCTCTCGTTGAACCAGTCCTTGAGCAATGGCTTCTTCAGATAGTAATGGAATCCTCAAAATTTGACAACGGGACGTAATGGTGGTTAGCAATTGCTCATCATCCTCTGTGATGAGGATAAATACAGTTTTATCAGGTGGTTCTTCAAGCAATTTTAGGATTTTATTGGCACATTGTGTATTCATTTTATCTGCCATCCAGAGAATCATCACTTTATGGCCTCCTTCATAGGCTTTCAACGAAAGGGTTTTTACCATATCCTGAGCTTCATCAACACTAATGAGGCCCTGTTTTTTTTCAATGCCAATTTTGTGATACCACTCAAAGAGATTTCCGTATGGATTTTCAAGCACAAAATTGCGCCAATCCTCAATAAAATGCGAAGAAACGGGATGTTTTTTTATTTGGTCATTGGTGGCAACCGGATAAACAAAATGCAAATCGGGGTGGGAAAGTTTGTTGACCTTTAAATTGCAAGATTCGTTTCCTCTGTTGTTTTCATCTCCTGTATTTTGACATAAAATATACTGCGCATAAGCAATGGCAATGGGCAAAACCCCTTGACCTACAAACAGTTGCGCATGTGGAATACGCCCGTTTTGAACACTTGTGATGAGGTGGTTTTTAATATGATCGAGCCCTAAAACTTCTGAAAACAACATAGGCAAATATATACTTTATAAATAAATCAAGTGGTACAGTAAGGAGAAAAAAGTATCTTTGTGGATATAACAAAAAAGCAATGAAAACCCTAAAAGACTTTAATTTCAAGAATAAAAAAGTACTCATAAGAGTCGATTTCAATGTGCCGCTTAATGATGCATTTGAGATAACCGACGACACCAGAATAAAAGCTGTAAAGCCCACAATCATAAAAATACTTGAAGATGGCGGAAGCTGTATTTTAATGTCTCATTTGGGCCGTCCTAAAGACAAAGAAAATGAATTTTCACTCAATCACATTGTCAATAAAGTTTCTGAAACCATTGGAGTTCAAGTTAAATTTTCAGAAGATTGTGTGGGAGAACAAACAGTAAAAGATGCTGCAAATTTAAAGCCCGGTGAGCTTTTGCTTCTTGAAAATTTAAGATACCACAAAGAAGAAACAACCGGGGATGTCCATTTTGCAAAACAATTGGCAGCTTTAGGTGATTTTTATGTAAACGATGCATTTGGCACGGCACACCGCGCACATGCTTCAACAGCAATTATAGCTCGCTTTTTTCCTGAAAATAAATGTTTTGGAACGCTACTTGAACGCGAAATTGAGAGTATCAACAAGGTTTTGAATAGCAATCAAAAACCGGTAACAGCCATTATTGGAGGCGCTAAAGTGTCATCAAAAATAACCATCATTGAAAATATTCTTGATAAAATTGACCATTTGATTGTGGGTGGCGGTATGGCATTCACTTTTATTAAAGCTCAAGGAGGACAAATTGGAGACTCCTTAGTGGAAGATGATAAAATGGATTTAGCATTGAGCATATTAGAACAGGCAAAACAAAAAAATGTTGAAATCCACCTTCCGGTAGATGCCGTTATTGCAGATAGCTTTTCTGAAAATGCAAATACCAAAGGGTGCCCCATTGATCAAATACCAAAGGGTTGGATGGGATTGGATTCCGGTCAAAAAACAAATGCGCACTTTGCCGGAATTATTAGAGAATCGAAGACAATCTTATGGAATGGACCGGTGGGTGTTTTTGAAATGAAACCCTTTTCTCACGGAACCATCTCTATGGGAATTGCCATTGCAGAAGCGACTAAAAACGGTTGCTTTTCTCTAGTGGGCGGTGGCGACTCAGTTTCAGCGGTAAAACAATTTGGATTTGAAAATAAAGTAAGTTATGTGTCCACCGGCGGTGGCGCTATGCTAGAAATGTTGGAAGGAAAAACCTTGCCGGGCATTGCTGCGATACTCGATTAAAGCAATAGATTATGACATCGTGCGTTTCTAATCTATATTTTTATTATTTTGCAGCTTTAACTTAACTTAAAAATAATGAGTAAAATACTAACCCCCCTGCTTTTTACCTTGTTATTTTCTTATGCGTTTGCCCAAGAACACAGTACAGAAGATCAACAGCCACCGGTTTCAGAATTAAAAACATTAGAAATTACTGAAATTGAGCCTATGTCTTTGCTCGATAGTATTAGAGCCGCTTTTCAAATTCACCAAATAAGTTCAGAAATTGATAGTTTGTGGAAAAAAGAACTCTACAATTCAGAGCTTTTTGAAGAAATGCACGCTTTTATACAAGAAGTAGATACCCTACAAGACGAAACGGAACTAGTAGAACTTCCTACAGAATTATTAAAAGAGAGATTAGCGCTTCTTGATGCAAAAACACCTTTCAACATCGCATATTCCCCATCTCTTGAAAACATAATAAATCGCTATTTAAAGAGCAGAAGAAAATCTTTACAACGCTTAATGAATTTAAGCAATTATTACTTCCCCATGTTTGAGCAGGAATTGGACAAACACAACATACCCTTAGAGCTTAAATACCTTGCGATTGTTGAATCTGCACTCAACCCCAGAGCAAAATCCAGAGTGGGAGCAACAGGCTTGTGGCAGTTTATGTATCCCACCGGGAAAATGTATGGAATGGAAGTTACCTCCTATGTTGATGAACGATCAGACCCTCTAAGAGCGACAGAAGCAGCCGCAAAATACCTCAGTCTTTTGCACTCCATGTTCAACGATTGGGATTTGGCTTTGGCATCCTATAATGCCGGTCCGGGCAATGTTTCCAGAGCAATTAGACGCTCAAACGGCGAAACCAATTATTGGCTAATTAGAAATAATTTGCCACGCGAAACAGCCGGCTATGTGCCTGCTTTTTTGGCCACAATGTACATTTTTGAATATGCCGAAGAACACGGGTTTCAATTACCTAAAACAGGCTTGCCTTACTACGAAACAGATACCATTCACGTCAAACAAACTCTCAGTTTTGATGAGATTACAGAATTGATAAACATTCCAAAAGAAGAATTACAGTTCTTAAACCCTTCTTATAAACTTGACATCATTCCCTATATTAAAGGAAAAAATTACACCCTGAGACTTCCTATCGATCTTTTGGGTACTTTTGTGAGTAATGAAGAATTGATTTATGCCTATGTCAACAAAAAAGCCGAAGAAAATAAAAAGCCACTACCGGAATTTTATGAAGAAGAACAACAAATTACCTATCGCGTAAGAAGCGGCGATTTTCTGGGTAAAATCGCCAACCAATATGGCGTGAGCGTAAACAACATAAAAAACTGGAACGGTCTTAAAAGCAACAATCTGCGCATTGGACAACGCCTTAAAATTTACCCTAAAGGACAAAAACCCTCTACAAATGCCATAACCCATAACAACACCTCAAACAGCTCAGTAAAAGAATATGTTGTAAAGCAGGGTGACACTTTGTGGGGCATTGCGCAAAAATTTCCTGGAGTGAGCATTGAAAATCTTAAAAAGTGGAACGATATTAGTGGTTCAAAACTAAAACCCGGAATGAAAATCAAAGTTTCTGCGGGTTAATTAATAACAAGCTCTAGTTAACACACAAAATCGTGATTATGAAAAAAGCAGTTTTTATATGTCTTTTAATGCTTACCTTTCTTTCCTGTGAAGATACAAAAGAACAAAAACAAGCCATGTTGCCCACTTCGTCCGGAAACATTAACAACCTTCAAGTTGTCATTGAGGATGACCTTTGGCAGGGAGAAGTGGGAGAAACCATCAGAAAGCATTTTGCCGCCACCGTTGACGGCCTTCCACAAGAAGAACCCATATTTAGCATCAACCAACTACCCCCAAATTCATTTGAAGGCTTCACTCAAAAAAACAGAATCTTTATCTATGTAAAGAAAGGAGAAAAAAAACAATTTAAGCCGTCAATTGATTATTATGCAAAACCACAAAACGGCATCTTTATAAGCGGCAATTCAAACGCTGAACTCATTGAACTTATTGAGGAGAAAGCGGAGGAAATGATTCAAAGTTTTCAAAAAACCGAAATGAAGGAAAAACAAAGGAGAATGTCACTCTCCCTCTTTGACCCCAAACCGGTAAAAGACAGCCTTGGGGTTAGCTTTATAGCGCCCTCTGTGTATCGCATTGGGAAACTAACAAACAATTTTGCCTGGCTTAGAAAGGATATCCGTTCCGGAGATTTGAACTTATTGATTTATGAAATGCCCCTAAATCATTTTGAAAATGATTCAACGCGCATTCAGGACATTATAAAAATGAGAGATTCCATTGGAAAAACCCATATTCCCGGCCCGGTTGAGAACAGTTATATGATTACTGAAAAAGCCTATTCACCCTATCTTTTTGAATCTGAAGTGAACGGAAAGTTTGCATACCAAACAAAAGGAACATGGGAAGTCTATAATTTTTTTATGGCAGGTCCCTTTGTAAATTACATAATAAGGGATGAACAAAACAACAGAAATCTGGTAGTTGAGGGCTTTACCTTTGCTCCATCAATTGATAAAAGAGATTACCAGTTTGAACTGGAAGCCATCATTCAATCCTTCAAGTTTGAATAAATAAAAAAATCCGCTATTTCAGCGGATTTTTAAATTTTAAAAAAGGATTATTTTTTATCAATTGTATTGGGGTCTTCTCCGGGCTTATCTTCCTTTGAAGCATCTTTGAACTCTTTAATACCGCTTCCCAAACCCCTCATCAATTCAGGGATTTTCTTTCCGCCAAAGAGCAAAAGTACAATTACAACAATCAAGGCGATTTGCCAGGGGCCTATAGCTAAAGGAAATAGAACAGCACTCATAGTTAATATATTTAGAAAACAAAGTTACTAAGAAAAATTCAAACCCCCACTTTTTTAAGTATTTTCTTCCTTTTGGTTATACGAATTCCCTTTTGTTTTTGTTTTATATTTGCTGAAGAACTTAAACCATGATAGCAGAGGATAAAAAAAGAAAAAAAATTGTAAAAAAACTACTGCACAAGTATCGCTTGGTAATACTCAACGAAGATACTTTTGAAGAAAAGGCCTCCTTTAAACTCAACAGGTTAAACGTTTTTGTGTTTTCAATGATTTCTGCATTATTACTTGTAGGAATTACAACCGTTATCATCGCATTTACTCCTCTAAGAGAATATATACCCGGGTATTCATCAACTCAACTTAAACAACAAGCAACAGAACTTGCATATAAAACAGATTCAATACAACGCGTTTTACACTTAAATGAACAATATCTTGCCTCCATCAAACAAGTTTTAACAGGAGATTTGGCCATAGAAGAAATAAACAGAGATTCACTTCAGAGTATGGATAGACAAGAGTTGGAAAATGTAGATTTATCTCCATCGAAAAAAGACTCTCTTTTAAGAGAGCGTGTTGCTCAGGAGGAGAAGTATAACATTTTTGAATCTTCTTCAAACTTGATAACCCGTGTTTTATTTCCTCCTGTAAATGGGTCGATTTCTGAACCCTACAACTTAAAAAGCAAACATTATGCTGTAGATATTGTAGTGGCAGAAAACACCCCTGTAAAAGCCACTGCAGACGGCACAGTTATTTTTGCAGAGTGGACAGCACAAACCGGTTTTGTGATCATCATTGAGCATCAAAACAACTTAATTTCTGTTTATAAGCACAATTCAAAATTGATAAAAGAGCAAGGAGATCTAGTGAAAGCAGGTGAGGTTATCGCAAGCGCCGGTTCAACAGGAGAACTTTCAACCGGCTCACACCTTCATTTTGAACTCTGGAGCAACGGCTACCCCATAAACCCTACAAATTTTATTGATTTTGAATAATAAATTTAAAGTCCTCAATGCATAAATAATTCAATATGTCTCTTAAATCATTTGCAGCAAAACTATTTGCAAACTATATAAAACAAAAGACTTACAAATGGGCTGCAAATCCGGTGGAGTCCCAACAAAAGACCTTCAATACACTGATTTCTGCAGCATCAAAAACGTCTTTTGGTCAAGACCATCAATTCGACGCCATTAAATCCTATGCAGATTTTCAAAGCCGGGTTCCCATTAGAGATTATGAGGAGTTAAAACCTTATTTTGACAGGGTTGTGGCAGGAGAAGCAGATGTATTGTGGCCCGGCAAACCGCTGTATTTCGCCAAAACCTCAGGAACTACCTCCGGCGCCAAATATATTCCACTTACAAAAGAGTCCATGCCCAATCACATAGAAGCAGCGCGCAATGCCATTCTTCTCTACATCGCCGAAACAGGAAATGCCGACTTTGTTGACGGCAAAATGATTTTCTTGCAGGGAAGCCCCGAGATGGAAGAAAAAAACGGCATCAAAGTGGGGCGGCTTTCAGGCATTGCGGCACATTATGTCCCGGGATACCTTCAGAAAAACCGATTGCCCAGTTGGGAAACAAATTGTATTGAAGACTGGGAAACCAAAGTAGATGCCATTGTAGAAGAAACCAGAAGTAAAAACATGACCGTCATCAGCGGGATTCCTTCGTGGGTTCAAATGTATTTTGAGCGCTTACAAGAAAAAACGGGCAAAAAAGTGGGTGATCTTTTTCCCAATTTTAACCTCTTTATTTATGGCGGCGTAAACTATGAACCCTACAGGGCAAAATTTGAAAACCTCATAGGGCGAAAAGTGGACAGCATTGAGCTTTTCCCTGCGTCAGAAGGTTTTTTTGCTTATCAGGACAAACAGAATGAAAAGGGAATGCTCCTATTGCTCAATGCCGGCATTTTTTATGAGTTCATCAAAAGCGACGAATTTTTCTCTGAAAACCCCAAGCGATTGACCATCGGTGAAGTGGAATTGGGTGTCAACTATGTATTAATCATTTCGTCAAACGCAGGCTTGTGGAGTTATAACATTGGCGATACCATACAGTTTACTTCTTTAAAGCCCTATCGTGTGATTGTTTCCGGCAGAATCAAGCACTTTATTTCCGCTTTTGGTGAGCATGTGATTGCCAAAGAAGTGGAATCTGCCCTGCAAGAAGCGGTCACTCTATTTTCCGAAGTGAGAATTAATGAATTTACAGTGGCTCCAAATATAACTCCTGAAGAGGGAGGGCTTCCATACCACCAATGGTTTATAGAGTTTGAAAAGAAACCTGACAAAATGGACGCTTTCGCGAAAGCGATTGATGAAGCATTGCAAAAGCAAAACAGTTATTATGAAGATTTGATTAGAGGAAAAATACTGAAAACACTCGAGATTGTTTCGGTTAAAAAGGACAGCTTCAATGACTATATGAAAACTCAGGGAAAGCTTGGAGGTCAAAACAAGTTGCCAAGGCTCTCTAATGACAGAAAAATTGCTGAAATGCTTTTAAAGATAAATACCCAATAAACCCTATATTTGCGGAAATTTATGACAAAAATTACCACACATAGCAGAACCAGAGCGCAGGAAAGTTCAAACGCCATAGAGCGTATGTATATCACAATGCGCCATTTGTTTAACAGAGGTTTTTATAAACCCATGGGTGTTTCTGGGGAGACATTGAGAGAGGCATTACTCACTTTAAGACCTGAAATCTATGGCTCCATTGCCGAAGACAAACTGGAGCTTCAGGGCTTGCTATATGTGATTGAACGTCTTCCAAATGGGATTGAAGAATGCCGCTACATCAACCTGACAAGTGATGAAGGCTATTCAAAATCACATTTTAAAGTGATCATCCCGCCAAAGCGACGAAGAAACTGTTACCGCATCGACGACGAGCAAATGAATATCGAAATCACCCGCGGACGGTCTGAAATTTATGATATACTTACTCACCTTACCTTCTTGTATGTTGAATCACATAAAATTATTAAAAGAGTTGTAATCGACGACAACGGTGCTGTGACTCGTGACTGGAAAAAACTGGAGGAAGCCGTTCAAAAAAACAGTGAGTTAACCGAAAAAGATAAGGAAGTAGCCGTGACTCACACTGCCAACATTTTAGGCAGAACCTTTGCTGAGGTTAGTGCTATTTATCCGCAATTTGCAACTAAAGAAAATCCAAATCGTTTTCTGAATATCATATACCATTTAGGTAAAGTGGCGATGCAGGAGGTTGTGGATGACAACAAGCGGGTTATCACTTTTAGCCCGGTATTGAGAGAGCGGCTGGGACACCATATTCACGGAGAAATCTGGGCCAATACTATAAAAAAAGCACTTCATTCTAAGGATCTTTTGGAACGGCCCATTCACATCATTAGTGCCAATATGCACAGCGTGATGAACACCCTTTTCGCACCTCAAGCGTTAAAAAATGAACTCAAAAAGGCAACGTCTTTACAGGTTTTTGAACAATTGAGCAACAATGAAAATGTGCTGCTGAGAAACAAGGTTGAAAAACTCGCCAAAGAATGTGGCATGCTCTTTATTGAAGACAGTAGCGGTACCAATATAGACGTACAAATTTTTGACGCAACCCAAATGGATTGTTCGCATCTTAACCACGGGAAGGAAACACCAAGCCCAAATGAAGAAAAACCTGTTATTTTAGTAATGGATTATGCTTTTGGAGAGCAGGCTTATGAAACCATGGATGAGTTGTTAAAGCCCTACAAATGTGAAAAAAAACAGACACATTTGCTGAATGTAAAATCTATTTCAATCATGGGAAAGGCCGGAATTCTTGAGGGAGGTAAAGGAGATATAATGATACCCAACGCGCATTTATTTGAAGGAACGGCAGATAATTACCCTTTTAAAAACCAATTAAAAAAAGCCCAATTTGAGGGTCACAATCTGAAGGTTTTTGAAGGAAGTATGATATCGGTGTTAGGAACTTCACTCCAAAATAAAGACATCTTAAAATTTTTCCACGACTCTACGTGGAATGTCATTGGTCTGGAAATGGAAGGAGCCCATTATCAAAAAGCGATACAAGCCGCTTCAAAAATTAGAGGCAGCATAAGCAGTAAAGTGAAAGTGAGATATGCTTATTATGCTTCTGACAACCCGCTAGAGACAGGGAGCACACTTGCCAGTGGCGGACTGGGAATGACCGGCGTAAAACCCACTTATTTGATTACAGAAAAAATTCTTGAACAAATTTTAAGTTAATTTTTTAAACCATGAGCGACACACCAACAACCAATAACCAGCAAGAAGAAGTAGACTTGGGCTATTTATTTAAAAAAATTAACCAGTTATTCAAAAAAGCCATTGTTGCTCTTTTTGAAGTTATTGCTTTTTTCCTTAAATATAAATTTATAGTTCTGATATTAATTATTATTGGAGTGTCTTATGGGTACTATAAAGATAGAGACTCAGTACCAACACATAGTAATGAAGCTATTGTAATTCCAAATTTTGAAAGTGTTGATTATTTGTATGATAAAGTCGAAGCTTTGAATGCAAAAATACAAGCAAATGATGTAACTTACTTAAAATCTATATTAGATTCAAACTATAGAAAAATTAGAAGAGTTCAGATTGAACCCATAGTAGATATCTATAATTTTGCTGCACAATCTAGGGATAACATTGATATTTTTAGAATTTTATTTCAAAATCAGGAATTATCTGAGTTTGTTCAAGACCTAACCACTAGTAAATATTATAAATACCATCGAATGAGTTTTTTAATCAGAGGAGAAAAAGATGCTCCTATAATTGTTCAAAATCTTTTAGCTTATTTTAACGATAACGAGCATTTTAATGAGTACCAAAAGATTCATTCAGATAATACAAGCTATCTGCTTAATCAAAATGCCATAATGATTGCGCAAATCGACTCTCTTTTTCAAGCAGCCATTACCTATCCAAAAAGAAAAGAGGGAACACAAACGGTTAATATTAACGACAACAGTGATTTAGGAACTCTCATATTTAGGAAACAAGAGGTCTTGAAACAACGAATTGAGCTTTTAAAACAAGAAAAAGACGGTATAAAAGTAATTAAAGAGGTTAGCCTAAACTATAACTTGACGCCAGACAAAGGGTTTTATTTGAGTAACAAAGTAAAGTACCCTATTTTGTTTGTTTTGCTCTTTTCATTAATTTTTTATAGTCGCTACCTCTATACAAAGCTAGAGAAAATAGCCAAGAACAATTGAGCCCACTTTGTGGGTCAGATTCAATAAAGAGTGGAATAAAATTTAATTGAATTTAGTCCCCTTTTCGAAGTCATTATAAATGAAAAGAGAGTTTTTGTCTAAAAAATATTTGGAAACGCTTAATCGAATGTTAGAGTTCTTTGAAACCAATCTTCAATTTAATATGGAATCTAAGTCTCATATTCAAAAATTTCATACGCGTGAAGCTACTAACATAGAAATCATGAAGTTGGTTTTACAAGACTGTTAATCAAAGACATGTGCAACTCAAAACCACTTAACGCCCAAAAGAAGCAGAACAAGCAATAAATTTTTTAGAGGTAGAATTTAATTACAATTAGAAAAAACAATCCTTGTAGAGATAGGAAATTGTGACACAGAATTAAAAATAGCGATTTGAATGAATCATCATTTCCATGATTAATAGAGACATTTAATAGCACTAATAATAAAAGAAGGATAGTATTTATGAACTTGTTGAACTTGATAGGAAGAAGTGAGGAATTATTTAATAAAGATATAGATAAGCACGAGTCTAAACTAAAAGAACTTGTGTCAAAATCCTCCTTTTTAGTTCTTGGCGGAGCAGGTTCGATTGGGCAAGCGGTAGTTAAAGAGATTTTTAAGAGGTCGCCATTAAAATTACATGTTGTAGATATTTCAGAGAACAATTTGGTTGAGTTAGTAAGAGACATTCGAAGCTCACTAGGCTATATCGAGGGTGACTTTAAGACCTTTGCTCTAGATATCGGCTCAATCGAATATGACACATTTATTTATAATGACGGCAAATATGACTATGTGCTTAATCTATCTGCACTAAAGCACGTAAGAAGCGAAAAGGATTCTTTTACCTTGATGCGAATGATAAGTGTAAACATATTTAATACAGAAAAAACAATTAAACAGGCCATAGCGAAAGGCGCAAAAAAATATTTTTGTGTCTCAACGGATAAAGCGGCTAACCCCGTAAACATGATGGGAGGGTCCAAACGCATTATGGAAATGTATTTGATGAAATACAGCCAAGATATAGCAATCTCTACTGCACGCTTTGCTAACGTTGCTTTTTCTGATGGCTCCTTACTGCACGGCTTCAATCAACGGCTTCAAAAACAGCAACCAATCGTTGCGCCTAACGACATCAAACGATATTTTGTGATTCCTAAAGAAGCAGGAGAATTGTGTTTAATGTCTTGTCTGTTAGGAGAAAACAGAGATATTTTCTTTCCTAAACTCAGTGAAAAGTTACATTTAATTTCATTTGCTGACATTGCAGTAGAATATTTGCAAAACCAAGGATATACCCCTTATTTGTGTAATAATGAAGAAGAAGCACGAGCTTTTAACTTTCAGAAAAGCACAAAACATTGGCCTTGTTTATTTGTAAAAAGTGACACTACAGGCGAAAAAGATTTTGAAGAGTTTTTCACAGACCAAGAAACACTAGATTTAAATACCTTCAAAAACCTAGGGGTCATAAAAAACAAGTTGAACGTGCAAGAAGATAAAATAGATCACTTCTCAAAAAGCATCATAAAAATGAGAAAAGAGAAGCAGTGGGACAAAAATCAGATTTTAGATTTATTTAACTTCATGATTCCTAATTTTGGACATAAAGAAACAGGTAAATATTTAGACAGCAAGATGTAGATGAACAATAAAACTGTTATATCGTTTATAAGAGAACAATTCAATTCTAAGGATTTGATTCCACTTCACATACCGGTGTTTAGATCGAAAGAAAAAGAATATGTGACAGACACTATAAACTCTACTTTTGTCTCTTCTGTAGGGGCTTATGTTAATTTGGCAGAGAACTTGATGTCTGAAATTACTCAAACCCAAAAAGCAGTAGCAGTAGTAAATGGAACCTCAGGACTGCAAATAGCTTTAAAATTGGCCGGTGTGATGAGCGGGGAAGAGGTTCTTACTCAGGCACTGACTTTTGTCGCTACCGCCAATGCCATAAATTATCTGGGAGCTGAACCTGTTTTTTTAGATGTTGACTATCAAACGATGGGATTATCCCCCAATGCAGTAAAAGCTTTTTTAGAAGAATATGCAGATAAAAGAGAACAAGGAACCATTAACAAGAAAACCGGCAAACGCATTGCTGCTTGCTTGCCCATGCATACGTTTGGGTTTCCGGTTTGCTTAGATGAGCTGATAGAAATTTGTAACGACTGGAATATTCCGGTAGTAGAAGATTCAGCAGAATCTTTAGGAAGTTATTACAAAGGCAAGCATACAGGTTCTTTTGGCAAACTTGGCGTTTTTTCTTTTAACGGAAACAAAATTGTAACATCTGGTGGCGGAGGTATGATTGTTACTCAAGACGTAAATTTAGGAGTTTTAGGAAAACACCTTACTACCACAGCTAAAGTTTCACATCCCTTTGAGTATTTTCATGACCAAATGGGTTATAATTTTAGAATGCCCAATATAAATGCGGCATTATTATGTGCTCAATTAGAACAATTAGATTTTTTTCTCCAAAAAAAACGCGAACTTGCCACCTCTTATTCTAATTTTTTTGAGAATCTTGGTATAAAATTTCGAAAAGAACCTAAAAATACCAAAGCCAACTACTGGTTAATGGCAATAGAATTAGAAAATATTAAAGAACGAAATGCGTTTTTAAAAGAAACCAATCAAAATAAAATAATGACGCGTCCTATTTGGCAATTAATGTACAGGCTTCCTATGTATGAGCATTGTTTTAAGGATTGTCAAAAAAACGCTGAATTTTTAGAAGAACGAATTGTTAATATACCCAGTAGTGTTAGAGTCTAAGTCGGTTTTTATCTTTGGTTATTCGGGTCACGCATATGTGGTTATCGAGTCATTGTTAAACCTAGGCTATCAGATTATAGGTTACTTTGATATGGAAAAAGCTGGAAAAAATCCTTATAACTTAAAATATTTAGGTTTTGAGCAAGATGTAAACCTCAAAGACACAGTTAAAGATCACTTTGTTTTTCCGGCAGTGGGTGACAATACAATTCGCAAAAAGTTATTGAGTTTATTTGATGAAAAGAATCTCAATCAACTCTCAATAATAGATTCAAGTGCCTATGTTTCTAAGAGTGTAACATTAGGAAAATCAACATATGTGGGGAAAAATGTTCAAATCAACGCGCAAGCCCGCATAGGAAACGGCGTGATTTTAAATACGGGCTGCATTGTAGAACACGAGTGTAAAATAGAAAATGGGGTACATATAGCACCGGGCAGCGTTTTGTGTGGCAATGTGGCTGTTGGAGATTATAGTTTTATTGGTGCACAGTCGGTAGTAAAAGAAGGCATCTCTGTTATGAGTAATATAGTAATAGGAGCCGGAAGTGTAGTGACAAAAAATATTAAAGAAAGAGGAACTTATTTTGGTAACCCGGCAAAATTAAGAATTGAAACTCCTCAAAAAAAAGGAAAACAAAAATGAGCAAAATAAGCCTAACCACTTTCATTTACCCCAAGGTTGAGCCTTATTTAGAAGAACTAATTAAGTTTATAAATAACCAAACAGTTCTGCCAGATGAAGTAATTGTTTTCAATGATGGGTTAATAGGCGCAACCCGTTATTTTGAGAAATTAAATAGTGACCTTAAGATTATAAAAGCTAGCGGGTCACCTTTTAAAATTAGAGCACAGGCATTTGAGTATCTTGAAAAGATTAATACAGATATTATTGTGTTTCAAGATTCAGATGACCTAATGCAATCAAACCGAATAGAAGTCGTAAAAAAAAAGTTAATGGGTTTTGATTTTGTTGTAAACGATTTATCTCTTATGAATGAAAAAGGAGAGTTATATTTAAAAAATATTTGGAAAAAAAGATTGAAAAATGATTTTACATTTACTGCCAATTATATCACAGATAAAAATATTGTTGGGCTTGGCAACACATCAATTCTAAAAAAGTCTTTGCAGGGTTTTGACTTAAGATTACCCAAAAAAGATTTGATTGTGGTAGATTGGTACATATTTTATCAATTAATGCTGCAAAAAAAAATAAGCGCAATCTTCACTTCAGAAACCAGTACTTTTTACAGGCAACATCCTGAAAATCTATCAATATTGAGTGAAAAAGCAGAACTAAAAAGCAAAAAAAACCAAGAAATAAAAAGAAGTCATTATCAAGCCCTTCAGAGTGTCGGCTATGATGTTACAGAATACCTGAAAGATTTAGACCAAGATGAGATTTCAACAAATAAAGAACCCCATCCTTTCTGGTGGGAATAAACAAACCATTAAATTTACTAAAAAGTGAAAAAAATAAAATTAGGAAATGTCGAGGTTGGGAACTATTTAAACCCCTATATAATAGCCGAGATTGGTGCCAACCACAATGGCGATATGGAACTTGCAAAAAAAATGATTTTGAGCGCCAAAAAGGCTGGAGCAGACTGCGTAAAGTTTCAATCTTGGACTCCCTCAAGCTTGATTTGTAAAGCAGAATATGAAAGAAATCAAACCTATAATGATTCAAAAAAGAAACACTTTGGTTCATTAAAACAAATGGTTGAAAAATATGCTTTAACTGAAAAACAACATTTTGAGCTTAAAGAGTTTTGTGATAAAAATGAAATAGCTTTTGCTTCTTCTCCATTTTCAAAACAAGAGGCCGACCTGTTGAACAGACTAGGGGTTGATTTTTTTAAAATAGCATCCATGGATATTAATTACCTCGATTTTATCTATTATGTTGCTTCTTTTAAAAAACCAATGATTATTTCAACAGGAATGGCAACAATAGCCGAAATAGAAAAGGCTCTGCAGGCTTGTTATGATGCTGGAAATAAAGATGTTATACTGCTGCATTGCATCTCTATTTACCCACCAGACTATAAGGACATTCATCTAAATAATATTACAATGTTACAAAAAACATTTGATGTTCCCGTGGGGTTCTCAGATCATACAATAGGCACCTCTATTCCTCTTGCATCTGTAGCGCTAGGCACGTGCATTATAGAAAAACATTTCACTTTAGATAAAGATATGCCAGGATGGGATCACGAGGTTTCGGCTAATCCTGACGAAATGAGGGTGATATGTGAAGAAAGTAAAAATATTTTACAATCTTTAGGCCAATATAAGCGAACGGTATCAAAAGCAGAAGAGGAGAAAAAATTTAAGTTTAGAAGGAGCCTTGTCTTAACCAGAGACGTTAAAAAAGGAGAAATTCTTAAAAAAGGAGACTTGACGGCAAAAAGACCCGGCACACACATACCCCCTAATGAGCTGGGCTATGTGATAGGGCTCACTTTAAATGAAGATTTAAAACAAGATGAACTTTTAGCATGGGAAAACCTGAATTAATTCCACAATTAGTTATTCATAAAGATGAACTTTTAGTAAAAGCGCTCTCTAAAATGAATGATATCAGAGGTCTTGATACTTTGATATTGTTTATTGTTGATGATAATAATAGGGTTTTAGGAACACTTACAGATGGAGATGTTAGAAGATATCTGGCCGATGCAAATCCCATAGATGTCAGCGTTGGGGAAATATGCTTCAAAGACTTTAGATTTGAGGTTGATACACACAAGTACATTGATTTATCAAAATACAAAAGTAGTGTTGTTAAAGTGGTGCCAATACTCAATGATAAAGGGGAACTTATTGATGTGATTGAGTTAAAAAAGCAAAAAGCACAACTTCCTTTAGAGTGTGTAATAATGGCCGGAGGAAGAGGAAAACGATTAAGCCCACTCACAGATACAGTACCAAAGCCTATGTTGCCTCTTGGCGAAAAGCCAATTATTGAACACAATATTGACCGTCTCATAAGCTTTGGTATCAAGAAAATCTATATTTCACTTAAATATTTAGGAGAGCAAATTCAAGATTATTTTGGAAACGGAACAACCAAAGGAATTGAAATAGAATACATCTGGGAAGACGAGCCGCTAGGAACAGCCGGTGCCTTGTCTTTGGTAGATCATTTTAAATCTAAACACCTCCTTTTAATGAACAGCGATCTTTTTACTGATGTTGATTTTGAGGATTTATATTTAGATTTGCTTTCTGAAAAATCAGATATGGTAGTTGCAACGACTGAGTATAAAGTAGATGTACCGTTTGCCGTTTTTGAAACAAATGGGAGGCAAGTGAAAAGCTTTAGGGAAAAGCCTTCCTATGTGTATCATTCTAACGCAGGCATCTATTTGTTTAAGACAGAATTAGTTAAAAAGATACCTAAAAACCAATTTTACAACATTACAGATTTGATGGAAGAATTAGTTAATGAGGGGGGTAAACTCACTTATAACCCGATTCTTGGCTATTGGATAGACATAGGAAACCCAACAGATTATAACAGGGCTCAGGAATTTATAAAACACTTTAGTTAATGCTAGCTATCATTCCAGCAAGGGCAGGCTCAAAAGGATTGCCCGGTAAAAATATTAAACTATTAAACGGTAAACCATTAATAGCTTATACTATTGAAGCTGCCCAAAAATCGAAACATATTACTCGAGTTATTGTTAGTACAGAAGATAATACCATCGCTGAGATATCAAAAAAGTTTGGAGCAGAAGTGCCTTTTATGCGGCCGGACTATTTAGCAAGTGACACAGCTTTATCAATTGATGTATATGAATATACCCTAAACAGAATTGAACTGGAAGAAAAAACTTCTATCGAAAATTTTGTGGTCTTACAACCCACGAGTCCGCTCAGAACATCTCTCGATATCGATGCAGCAATTATGCTATTTAATGAAAAAACCCCCTTTTCTGTGATAAGTTTCTGCCAAGAACACCATCCCATAACTTGGCACAAATATGTTGATTCCTCAGGGAAGATATCACCTATTTTTGAAGACAAAATTCAAAACAGACAAGAAAACAAACCAACCTATTTCCCCAATGGAGCGATTTACATTTTTAATAAACAGGTGTTTCAAACCAGGAGTTATTATCAAGTCAATTCTTTTGCCTATTTAATGGAGCGTGAAAACTCTGTAGATATTGATACTCTAGGAGATTTTGAGTGGGCTGAGTTTTTACTCAGAAAACAAAACTAAGATTCTCTTTTAAATTTTTTCTCCCACACTAAAGGCTTTATTTTGGTGCTTTGGCCTTTAAACATAGTCTAAAAAAAACACTAGAATTGCCGCTTTAATTAATTATTTTTACATTTCATTAATAAATTCAAAAAACTCAAACTTTGATAAAGTTTTTGATTCTAAGCTTACGAGGTGCTTCCATTGCGGCGAGGTTTTTATTGAGTTTCTTGTTTGTAAAATACATTTCTTTAGAATTTCAGGGAGAATATGCCCTTTTAGTAACCACAGTAACCCTTATGATGCTAGTTGTGGGGGTTGATTTTTATGTATATAGCAACCGCTATATGATAAAAAACAGAACAGAAACAGGGTTTACTCTTATCAATCAATTCGTTTTTCATCTTTTATGTTATCTGATTTTAGTTGCTATATTTTTAGCTTTAAACTATTTTGATATTTTTGCGCACTATTTTACACTCACAATCTTTATTCTTCTTGTCTTTGAACATCTTGGGATGGAGTTTTTTAGAATTTTCATAGCCTTGGAGAAAGTGCTCACAGCCAATATTCTTTTATTTATCAGAACAGGAATTTGGCCACTTATTTTGATTTACAAGTTACTTTTTACAGATAGTGAAATATCTCTTAACACTGTGGTCTTCTACTGGGTGTTAGCATCTGTTTTGGCGGTTATTATAGGCTTTTTATTAATTTACAGAGAAGTGATTGCTGAAAAGTTTTTAATCAATAAAAAGTGGATTAAACGCGGTTTTTATGTAGGAGTCCTTTTTTTTACAGCTACAGCTGCACAAAAAGTAATTGAGTTTTCAGACAGATACATTATCGACGCCCTATTAGGAGCAAAAAGCCTGGGGATTTATACATTCTTTTTTCAATTAGCCAATGTGGCAAACGTTGCTATTTTTACAGTGATAATTTCTTTCCTGTACCCCAAAATAATCTATTATGTGAATATAAGAGATAAAAAAAATGTATTTGCCACGATAAAGAAGCTTCAAAAAAGCAGTATTATATTCATAGCTGTATATGCCGTCATAATTTTTCTTGCCTTACCCTATTTATTAGAATTTATTGACAAACCTGAGCTAAATAACCATCAGGTTATCTTATTTTTGTTTCTTGCAGGCAATCTTTTTTTAAATCTTAGTTTTGCAAGCCACTATTGTTTAATGGCATTAGAGAAAGATAAGTTGTTATTAAAAATTAGTATTTTGGTTGCCTGTTTAAACTTTGGCGCAAATATCCTATCAGTAATTTATTTTGGAATTGAAGGAGCTGTAATTGTCTTTTTAATTTCAAGTGTTTTGCTTTATTTTTTTAAACAAAGAGCCGTGAATCACAATTTTGAAAAATATGAATGGAAAAATGAAGGTTAATCAACTATTTATTGTGTTAACCCCTTTTCATAAGAAGGCTTTTCTTTCTGTTTATGGTGATCAAATGAGCCAAAAAAGCACTTTGATACTGGTGGACCAAAGTTTAAAAGACTCCCTTTTTTTGAATCATGATGCTACCATTGTGCCTCTACCTTACGCAGAGTTTAGTGTTTTTAACTTTAAAAATAAATTTTTAAAAACCGTGAAGCAGTATCGAAATCAAATAAAAACATTACAAGTTTTCTGCGATAATCTCATAAAGAACACTGACCTAGATGAGAACTTGACAATTAACATTGGGACAGACCGCGATGTTTTTACCCAAATATTATTGAACAAAATTTATGAATCCAAAAAATTAAAACCAACCCTAATCGCTTTTGATGAAGGACTTGGTTTTTATGACACAAAAAAATTTACAGATAAACTAAAAAAACTGGTCTACCCAATACTCTCTCCAATTTTGTTTAATGAAAAATTAAGGTTTTACAAACCTATGGGGCAAGATAAAAGGATAAAAAAAGTTTATTGTCGTTTTCCAGAGTTAATTTCACACAATGGGCACTCGGTGTATGAAAAACTTTTAGTTAGAGAAAATAATTATATGGGAAGTTATAAAAGTGATAGCCAAAAAGTGTTGGTTTTTTCATTTCCAAATCAAGACTTAAATATTGATGAGAGTATTAAAATTGAATGGATTTCAGATATTCAAAAATTAGTCAAGCCCAATAAAATAGTAATAAAATTTCACCCCAGAGAAATTGTTCCAGATTCTAAAAAATGGCCTGTTGTTAAAAGCTGGATTTTATTAGATGACATTTCAATGGATCATGTTAATTACTTTGACTATAAATACATTGTTAATTTTAATTCTTCTGTTGTGATGGATTTATTGGCCTCCGGCTACCCGCCAGATAAAATTATAACCATCGATTTTGGGAGCAAAGTAAACATATCAGCACTTTACAATTCAACTATAAAATTAAAGCCAAAGGATTTAAAAAATGTCAATCAAATTAGATTATAACGTTTTTTTTCATCTGGTGATGTTGTATCCCTTTGCCCTTTCGGTTTTTACAGCCATAGGGAAAGACCCCTTTTTTATTACTGCACCCTATTTTCTTGCGGTAATGATATTTTTAATTGTTGTGATTTTATTTCAAAAAAAAATCAGTTTTAACTTTTGGGAAATTGCCCAACTCTCTTTGGCTACTCTTTTGATTTTTGTAAGTATATTTAATTTCTCTACAATCAGATATTCGCTACCCATTTTATTCACCGTTTATATTTTTGTATTACAAATATTTCTTACCAAATACTCAAAAAGCAATCATTATACAGATTTCAAGTTCTTTAAGCACTACTTCTTCTTTTACATTTTTTTATCGGTTTTTTTTATATTGCTTCCTTTGAGCCCCACACAGCAGGTCTTTAGATTTGAAGGTTTTTTGGGTTCACCAACTGTTTATAGTGCTTATCTTGTTTTGTTGTATATCCTTGCAATTCAAAGCTTTAAAAGTTTAAAAGAAAAACTCTTTTGGTACTTAATAGTCTTTGTTTTGGTTTATCTCAGTAAAACCCGGTTAATTTTACTGTTAATGCTCTTTTTGCCTCTTTTATTTTTTGCGATTGGAACGTTGAAACTTAGCTTAAAAAAAATATTTTTGCTTACTTTTTTAATCCTCTTGTTTTTGTACCCGGCTTATAAGGTAGTTGTTGATTATTTTCCTAATCTCGTAACCATAAGATATCAAATTGGGAAAGATAAATCCTATGATTTGAGACTTTATTTATACACGATCACTCAAGACGATTTTTTGATGCAACCCTGGCAAACCAAAACATTGGGTCAAGGAAATGAACACTCCAGACTATTGGTAAAGAGAAATATTGGGTTAGATATTTACCCACACAACGATTTTATAAGACTAATAAATGATTGGGGCGTTTTGGGAGGCTTGATTTTCTTTCTTTTAATTTTTCGCTATGGAGTAAATTCAAAAATTGCCCTTATGGTTGCTATTATTTATCTCATACAGTTTTATTCAAATCTTGTCTTTAATCTCTTTCTAATTAGTATATTGATGACTGTTTCTAATCTATCTGTAAAAAGAAATATTCAAAAAATGGAATAATGAACTTTCTAAAAAATAATGTATTAAATCTCTCCAATGGCACTCTTTTTTTACTAAGTTTAAGTATTTCTTCCTTTCCAATTGTTGCATCAATAGTTTCTGTCCTTTTCATTATTTTTAATTTGCTTTATGCTTATTTTTATAAAGATGAAATTGAAAAAAAATCACTATTGCGCTATTTTCCTATTTACATAACCTTTATCATTTTACTGATTTCTTTTACCTATAGCCCAGATTATGAAAAGGGTCTAAACATAATTCTTAAATCACAGGTATTATTGATTTTCCCTTTTGTTTTTTGGGCACGTGGCGGTTTGGATAGATTAACTTTAAACAAAACAAAAAAATATTATGTATATGGCGTTGGGCTATCGATTCTAATGAGCCTCACTCTTGCGATTTTCAATTATATAGAAAGTGGAAACCCTTCAAATTTCACCTATTATGAATTAGCTGAAACCATTGAACTTCATCCCACTTATTTTTCACTTTTTATTTTGTCTGCGATGTGCTTTATTTTTTCAGGCGCAATCAAAAACAGTTTTTTCAATGTGCTATTTATTTTTATTTCAATTTTTTCAATTATTCTATTAGAATCAAGAATTGCCTTTTTGGGGCTTTTTATGGTCGTGATTTACGGATTGATGGTAACTGAATTAAAGTATAAAAAGTTCATAATAACGGGCGCATTTATACTTGCAATAATAGGTATCTTTACCTCAGAAGGTCTTAGGAACAGGCTTTTAGAGGTGTCCTCTCTGGAGTTTACAGAGCAAGAAATTGGTACGTTTCAAGAAAACGGAATCAATCAAAGAGCTTGGCTTTGGTCGAATGCCATTGAGCAAATCAAACAAAACCCCCTCTTTGGATATGGTTTGGGCAGCCAAAAAACGAAGTATAGATGGCAAGTCGAAAAAAATCTGCTTAGTCAAGATTTCGACTATGAATTTCAAAAAGCTGCAATTTCAGTCTCAAAACGCAATCTACACAACCAATATCTTCAGTTTTGGTACGAAAGCGGTTTGATTGGGCTTTTTCTCTTTATTCTAGCAATAATATTACTGACACAAAAATTTTTTAAGCTCAAGCAATACTCAAAAGTACTTATCGTATTGTTGTTTGCTATTTTTTTGATTACTGAAAACTTGCTTCACAGACAAATGGGAATCTTTTTTTATGCATTTATGTTTTCTTTATTTTTATGCGAAAAAATGGAATCGTCCAAATGATGGTTTAGTACAATAATAACTAGAACTGTATAAACCTGCGCAGATGCGTTTTCAAACAGATAACCAGCAACAAATGAAAGTCCCGAGATAAGAATAAGATACAATATTAGAAATCTACTCATTGTAAAAGAATTAAGTAAAAACTTTTTCAAAATAATAACATAGACAACAAACCCCAAAAGACCCAAAAAACTCAATAAATCAAAAAACGACATTTCATAAATATATTTTAGATTGTTGCTTCCCAAAAGATAATTTATGAAATCCATTTCCTCATAGTTTTTAGAAAACCTATCAAAAAAATAGGTGGATCTCTTGCTACTCAAAAAACTTATCCATCCTTCTTCGATATAGACCCTATGAAGAACACTATAATGCGATTTAAAAAATCCGAGCAAATGATTCCAAAACAATGAAAGTGTCACAAACAAGCCAATAAATAAAGAAATATATACTTTGGGCTTGGTATAAAGAACTAAAAGGGAAATATAAAACAGGACTACAAATACTAAAATTGCTTTTGTTCCAACAACCAAAGAAGCAATTAAAAACAAAAGAAGCTTCATAATATTAATGGTAGAATGTTTATTAAGCATAGCCGTAAAATAAACAATACCCGCAATCATTACATAAGAAAACTCATTCTGACTATTAAAAAAAGAAGTATAACCAAACCTCTCACTGTAAGCATATGTTTTAAGAAAAGAAAAATCAAAGATTGCCGCTGCAATTATTATAAAGGCGTGAAAAATAAAAACAATATCGAGTACCTTGTTTAAAAGTGGAGCACCTTTATGCTTGTAAAGTATGAAGTAGAAAATTAAAAAATAATATTCAAAAAACTGAGGCACATTATCCATAAATCGGCTAAATGAGATGCTTAAAGAACCAACGGCAAACAATAGAAATGCACCTAAAAAATATTTTGCTAGAACACGTTCTTTAATCAAGGAAAAAATTATCAAACAAACGATTAAGAAAGCCTTTACAAATTTTGAGATACCATAATAATCGGAAATCAATATTTTTGTTAATGCATCACTTAATACAATTAATAAAAAAAAAATCACAACTGAATTTTTTTTGATAAATGATGCTAATTTTAAATAATGGACCATTCTATTCGTTACTTTTATTGAAAACAATTAATCATGAAAAAATTTTGCCTGCGCGCGCTCTTGTTATTTTTAATTTTAGTGAGTTGTAATTCAAATAACAATAAAACAAACAAACTAAACAATACCGTTGAGGACAAAAATTTAAACATTGCATTAACTAAAGGATATTTTTTACTTGAAAAGGAAATCGGTATTTCTGTTTACCAAAATACAATATATTTATTAACTAATATCAATCATGGGTTTGATAGTGATAAGTTTTTACTGCATTATATCGATTCTAGCCGAAATTTTATTAATAAAGACTTTTACAAAAACCAACATCAAATCCCTGATTCACTACTCTCTAAATTTAAAAACCTAAGCGTTATAAAAATCCCTATGATAAAAGGCAACTATGAGTCAATTAGAATAGGTCAATTTAAAAGAGATGAAAGCAATAAAACTCAAAATATTTGGGCAAGAGAAATTCAAATTAGAGATGTTGAAAACCGAACATCTGTCTACAAAAATCAGTTTAGCGATTTAATCTCCAATAATTTGTTGAAAGAAAGTTTTGAAAGGAGTCTAAATCACAGCACATTTTTTAAAACCTCTCAAAATTTATACATTCTATATGAAGAAGATTTTATCTATTTTCTTGCACCTAATAATTTCCCAGTTCAAGAAAAGTTCATACTACATTTTATAAACAAAAAAAATACGTTTTTGAACTATTCCTTCAACTTTGAAGAGTTTCAGCTTCAAGATTACCTTGAAAAAGACATTTTGATAGCAAGAATCCCAACACCTACTTTCAATAGCTACTATAAAATAAGAATAGGACAATTTAATTCAGAGGGAAATATCTGGGTTCAAGAGTTTGTTCCTGAGGAAATAAAAAAGAACCCCCTGTTGAGATATAACGGCGAATTTAATCTTTTGCCCCAATAAGTTAAAAAAGAATCTTACTTTTGCCCCTTTATACAGTAAATTAAAAAACACGCTATTTGTTAAGACACAAATCAGGCAATGATAAATCAAATCTTTCCAAAAATAACATCTAAATTTGACTATTTTGAAAAACAAACAATAGTGTCCTATGTGAATGCGTATAATTATTTACAATTAAGAAAAGATTCAAAAATAGTTCAATCAATAGATCGATTTACTTTAGATGGTATATATCTCTTAGTTTTAATAAAAATCTTATTTTTTAAAAACTTTAAAAGATTATCACCAGATTTCAGTTCTTATTTTAATGATCTTTTTTTACTTGCTGATAAAAATAAAAAATCAGTTTTTTTTCTGGGAGCAACGACTCAAGAGGTTAAAGATTTTGTAACTATTATAAACAAAAAGTTTCCAAATCTAATTGTCTCAGGTTTTCATAATGGATTTTTCGATACCAATGAAATGGGCCAATTATCACAAAAAATTTCAGATACTAATCCAGACGTCGTTTTTATTGGGCTTGGTTCTCTAAAACAAGAAGTTTTTTCAGTTTATTTAAAAGATAACGGCTTCAAAGGCACAATATACACCTGTGGAGCTTTTTTGAGTCAAACCGCTAATCATGGCGTAAATTATTATCCAAAATTCATCAACACATTTCATTTAAGGTGGGCGTATAGATTAATTCAAGAAAAGGGTTTATTTAAAAGATACTTTTTCGAATACCCCAATGCAACAATCATCATAATTTTAGATTTCATAAAAAGTAAAGTATGAAAATAGCAGTAATAGGAACAGGCTATGTAGGTCTGGTAACAGGTACCTGCCTGGCAGAAACAGGAAACGAAGTAGTATGTGTCGATATCGACGCAACAAAAGTACAACGCATGAAAAACGGTGAGGTACCCATCTATGAACCCCACCTCGATGTACTCTTTGAGCGCAACATAAAAGCAGGAAGATTAAGCTTTACTACTTCACTTGATGAAGGTCTCGCTCACGGCGAAATCATCTTTCTGGCGCTTCCCACTCCCGAAGACGAAGACGGCTCAGCCGACTTAAAATATGTATTGGGCGTTGCAGATGAAATCGGTCAAAAAATAACCTCCTACAAAGTCATTGTTGACAAAAGCACTGTCCCAGTGGGAACATCAGAAAAAGTCCAGGCGGCTATTGCAAAAAATGCCAAAAGTGAATTTGACGTGGTCTCTAACCCCGAATTCCTTAGAGAAGGTTTTGCGGTCGATGATTTTATGAAACCTGAACGCATTGTGGTGGGAGCAAGCAGTGATCGAGCCATCGCGCTGATGAAAAAATTATACAGCCCATTTGTGCGCTCAGGAAACCCCATTATCATTATGGATGAAAAATCGGCAGAGTTGACCAAATATGCTTCCAATGCCTTTTTGGCCACAAAAATTACCTTTATGAATGAGATTGCTAACTATTGCGAACTCGTGGGCGCAGATGTCGATAAAGTGCGTATAGGAATGGGAACAGACTCTCGCATAGGCAAACGATTTCTTTTTCCGGGTATTGGTTATGGAGGTTCTTGTTTTCCCAAAGATGTAAAAGCATTGTACAAGTCCGGCAAAGATGAAAATCACGAATTCAAAATATTGAGTTCCGTTCTTGAAGTGAATAAAAAGCAAAAAACCATCCTTATACCCAAAATTGAATCGTATTTTGACGGAAACCTAAAAGGAAAAAAAATAGCGCTTTGGGGGTTGGCCTTTAAGCCCGAAACAGACGATATTAGAGAAGCACCGGCATTAGACATCATTGAAGCATTGCTCGATAAAGAAGCAAGCATCACAGCCTTTGACCCCGAGGCTATGCCCAATGTTCAAAACAAACTAGGCAACCAAATTGAATTTGCCGCATCTATGTATAAAGCTCTTGAAGGAGCAGACACTTTAGTCATATGTACTGAATGGAGCATTTTCAGAACACCGGACTTTAACAAAATAAAGTCTTTATTAAAAAATCCAGTGATTTTTGATGGAAGAAATCTTTATGATGTTAATGAGGTTAGAGAACTCGGGTTCGAGTATTTTTCAATAGGACGCCCATGAAAAAACGGATTTTAATAACCGGAGCTGCCGGCTTTTTAGGTTCCCATTTATGTGATCGATTCATCAAAGAAGGGTATCACGTGATTGGCATGGACAATCTTATTACAGGAGATTTGAAAAACATTGAACACCTTTTCAAGTTACCCGATTTTGAATTTTATCATCACGATGTGACTACTTTTGTTCACGTTCCGGGAAAATTAGATTACATTTTGCACTTTGCATCTCCCGCCAGCCCCATCGATTATCTAAAAATCCCAATTCAAACCCTCAAAGTGGGATCTTTAGGAACCCACAACCTCCTTGGCTTAGCCAAAGAAAAAAAGGCAAGAATTCTCATCGCTTCAACCTCTGAAGTTTACGGCGATCCTGAAATTCACCCGCAAACAGAGGACTACTATGGCAATGTAAACACCATTGGTCCAAGAGGTGTCTATGACGAAGCCAAACGATTTCAAGAATCTATCACCATGGCATACCACCGTTTTCACGGATTGGAAACTAGAATTGCCAGAATTTTTAATACCTATGGCCCCAGAATGCGACTCAATGACGGACGAGTAATCCCGGCGTTTATTGGCCAGGCATTGCGTGGAGAAGATTTGACCGTTTTTGGAGATGGAAGCCAAACAAGGTCTTTCTGTTATGTTGATGATCAAGTAGAAGGACTATACAGGTTGTTATTAAGTGATTACTCAGACCCTGTAAATATTGGGAACCCAGATGAGATCACTATTCTTGAATTTGCTGAAGAAATTATAAAACTAACCGGAACCCATCAAAAAATCATCTTCAAACCCCTTCCAAAAGATGACCCCATGCAAAGACAACCCGATATCTCCAGAGCAAAAACCATTTTGGGATGGGAACCCAAAGTGTCTAGAGAAAACGGCATGAAAATCACTTATGACTATTTCAAAGGACTCTCAAAAGAAGAACTGGAAAAAAGCGAACACAAAGATTTTTCAAAACACATAAAAAAATAAATGCTATTTAAAAGGGGCCGATATTCAGGGCTTTTAAGACCCATCTCATATACCATTGATCTTTTGGTCATTCATGCAATGGCATATCTCCTCTTTTTCAACAAAGAAATCAACCTTAATTTTTTATTTTTTATTTCTGCAGTTTGGATTTTCGTTTCCTTAAAATCCAATTTTTACGAAATATACCGCTTTACTCAGGTAGTTAAAATATTCTCCCTTATTGGTAAACAAATGGTCCTTTTTGTTTTGGTTGTATTTGCCTTTTTTGGATTTTATAATGAAATGAGTGTTCACTACAACACGGTTTTTAAATATGTCATTTTTACATTCCTCTTAATTTCTGTCTTTAAACTCACCATTTATTACTTACTTAAAAAATACAGAACGGTTTTAGGAGGGAACTATAGAAACACCGTCATTATTGGTAAAAACAAAAAAACAGAACAACTCGAAAAGTTTTTTAAAGACAACCCTGAATATGGGTACCAGTTGCAAAAATCATTTGACCTGAGGGGCGACCAGAAAGTAGAAATAGAAGACTGTTTTGAATACATTCAAAAAAATGAAGTGGATGAGATCTATAGTTCTGTTGCTGAGTTGACAAATAAAGAGATTTTAATGCTCATTGATTTTGCGGATAACAATCTTAAAATCCTCAAGTTTTTACCTGACAATAAAGAGATTTACACTAAAAAGCTTGAGTTTGATTACTATGGCTATTTACCCATTTTATCATTGCGTAAAATACCCATCCAAGAACCCTTTAACCTTTTTATAAAACGTGTTTTTGATATTTTTGTATCGCTTTTTGTAATTTTTGGAATCTTATCCTGGCTCACCCCCATTTTAGCTATTCTCATCAAACTAGACTCAAAAGGCCCGGTCTTTTTTAAACAAAAAAGAAACGGTTTGGATTATGAAGAGTTTTATTGCTATAAATTCCGCTCTATGAAGCCCAATCCGGTGGCCGATTTATATCAGGTTACCAAAGGCGACCAGCGAATTACAAAAATGGGAAAATTTCTTCGCAAGACGAGTATAGATGAACTACCACAATTTATTAATGTCCTCAAAGGCGACATGTCTGTTGTGGGACCGCGACCGCATATGGTAAGCCACACCCATATGTATGCAGAACGCATAGATAAATTTATGGTGCGACACTTTATAAAACCCGGGATAACCGGACTTGCCCAAGTGAGCGGTTATCGTGGCGAGGTAGAAACCGATGACGACATCATCAACCGTGTGCGCCTCGATATTTTTTACCTTGAAAACTGGTCGCTATTGCTCGATTTAAAAATTGTATTCCAAACAGCCTATAACGCTCTCAAAGGAGAAGAAAAAGCTTACTAACATGTCTAAATCAAGCCCAATTGTTTCCGTCGTGACACCGGTTTATAATGCGGCTTTATTCCTGGAAAAAACAATCCAATCTGTTTTAAATCAAACATACCCTCATTGGGAACTCCTCCTGATTGATGATTGCTCTACAGATACTTCTTTTGAAATTGCTAAAGGGTATAGCGAAAAAGATTCACGCATAAAATCCTATCAACTTTCAGAAAATCAAGGTGCAGGAATTGCCAGAAACCTGGGTATCAAAGAAGCCTCCGGAAGCTATATTGCATTTCTCGATGCAGACGATCTCTGGTTCCCCGAAAAACTCCAAAAGCAAGTGGACTTCATGATTAATAACCACTGTAATATCTGTTATTCCAGTTATCAATTAATGAATGAAGACGGAAGTTTACAGTCTGAGATTGTTGAAGCTCTTCCCAATCTCACCTATAAAAAACTACTCAAATCAAATTATATTGGTAACCTTACAGGAATTTATAATGTGGAGGTTTTGGGTAAAATCTATGCGCCCACTATAAGAAAAAGACAAGACTGGGCCCTCTGGCTCACCGCCCTAAAAATCGAAAAAAAAGCAATGGGCATCAAAGAACCCCTGGCTTATTACCGGCTAAGAAAGGACTCGATTTCCAAAAACAAAACAGCTTTGCTGAAGTACAATTATGCTGTTTACAACAAGGTTTTAGGGTTTAACCCCATCATGAGCTTGTGTATGATGACCGTGTTTTTATGGGAACATTTTTTTGTGAAATCAAAACAAATCAAGACACTTAGTCACTCAGCAAAGAGGTAAATTGCTTTAACTTTCCCCGCCGACTTCTATCTAAAGTTTCCACACGCTTTAAGGTGAGATTTAGACCTGCTTCCAAATAGGTTTCCATAGCTTTTTGGATTTCCATTTCTTCCTTTTGAGTAAGTGTTTTTTCCGAAACATAGTTGATTTCAAAAACGTTTTTTTCTGTTTGAACAACCACAAACTCTTTGACATTTCCGTCGTCTTCAATGATGCTTTTGGTCACATAATAAAAGGTCAATCCCGGCACAGATTTTCCGCTTGGCAGCAGAGCCACGTCGTTTGTTCTTCCAATAAGTTCTTTTAAAATGGGCTTTTGAGGCGTGCTACTTTCACAAAAGGAACCAGTATCTCCAATATCATACCTTATAAACGGATGCGCCTTGTTGTATAATGAAGAGATTACTATTTTACCGGATTGACCCTTTGGTACCGGATTATTATTTTCATCCAGAATTTCAACAAAAAGAGATTCACTGTTGACTATAAATTGATTTTCAGTATTTGTATAAGCAATTAAATCAAGCTCTGAAGCGCCATATTCATTCACCACAGGAATACCAAACTGAGCTTCCAGCAACCTCTTGTCATTTTCAAAAAGCATTTCAGAAGTAACCATACACACTTTTAAAGTGGGGCAAACTTCTTTTAAAACAACTCCTTTTCTCTGTAAGTATTTAGCAAAAAGCACAATCGAACTCGTGTAGCCATTGATGTAGTCAAAAGGAGTGCTTTTGAATTTTTGGAAAAACTGCTCTAATTTTTTATCTGAAAGATCAAAGATGGGAAAACGATAACGACTGCTCAGGCGGTCTTTTAACCGCTCTTTTTGATACCCAAAAGCATCCAAAGGAATCCCATAAAATCGCGCTTGAAGAGACGTGTTCAAGTCAATACCGTGCCAAGCAAATCGATTTTTAATCATCGCCCAGGTAAGCGCATGAGAAAATTTATCTTTGGCAAATACAAAAGGATGTCCCCCGGAGCCCGATGTCTTATTTATGTAAATATTATTTTTTGAATATCCTTTAGAAAGCCTTTTTACAAGGGGTTGTTGCAAATCTTGTTTTGTCAAAACCGGCAAAGAATTCCAGTCTGAAACAAAAGCACTTCCAGCTAGTGAACTGTAGAATGCATTGTTTTTCAAATGGAAAGTTGCAATTTTCTTTTTTTGATTTCCGATAAAATCAACAAAATCATCAGAAGATAGCTTTTGAATTTCTTGCAAATGTCTTGTGGCTTCCTTTACAGGAAATCCCTTTAAGCGCATTGATAGATCAAATAAATTCACAGCTAAAAATTAGTAGGACAATTTACAAACAATTATTTTTGAAGTCACAATTCAATCCTTAAAATAGTTTTATGAACATCCTCATACTTGGCTCCGGTGGAAGAGAACACGCATTTGCTTATCAAATCGCTAAAAGCCCACTGTGCTCACAACTCTTTACAGCTCCCGGAAACGCAGGAACAGCCCAAATTTCTGAAAATGTAGAGATAGGCGTCAACGATTTTGAAAAAATAAAGGATTTAGTGATTGAAAAGAACATTGAATTGGTGGTTGTGGGCCCCGAAGATCCTCTTGTAAATGGGATTGTAGATTATTTTGAGGGAGATGATGAGTTAAAAAAGGTGATGATTATTGGCCCTTCCATGGAAGGAGCCAAACTCGAGGGAAGTAAAGAGTTTGCCAAAGAATTTATGAAAGAATTCAATATTCCCACGGCAGCTTATCAAAGCTTTACTAAAAATGAAATCATCAAAGGCTTGCAGTATATTGAAAGCACATCCCCGCCATATGTTTTAAAAGCAGACGGCCTAGCCGCCGGGAAAGGGGTTGTCATCCTCGACAATACAAACGATGCTAAAGCAGAATTACAATTTATGCTTGTTGAAGAAAAATTTGGTGCCGCAAGTAAGACAGTTGTCATTGAGCAATTTTTAAAAGGAATAGAGCTTTCGGTTTTTGTGCTCACTGATGGAAAAAATTATAAAATATTGCCCACAGCCAAAGATTACAAACGCATAGGCGAAGGCGACACCGGTTTGAATACCGGCGGGATGGGAGCCATTTCTCCGGTACCGTTTGCAGATGAGGTTTTGATGCAAAAAATTGAAGAAAAAATTGTAAAACCCACAATAGCCGGCATTCAAAAACGAAACATGAATTACAAAGGTTTTGTGTTTATCGGCTTGATAAAAGTGGAAGACGAGCCTTATGTCATTGAATACAATGTGCGCATGGGGGACCCGGAAACCGAAGTTGTACTGCCACGCATACAATCAGACTTGGTGAGTTTGCTGAAGGCAACAGCAAATCAAAGTCTAGATAAAGTATCGCTTGAGATTGACAAAAAAGCAGCAACCACCGTCATGCTGGTTTCTGGCGGCTATCCTCAAGGCTATGAAAAAGGAAAAGAAATTTCAGGAATTGAACAGGTTGAGGAATCTATCATTTTTCACGCGGGTACCATAGTAAAAGAAGGAAAAATCGTCACAAACGGCGGAAGAGTCATTGCTGTTACTTCATTAGATAATGACTGGAAAGGGGCACTAAAAAATTCCTATGCAAATGCCGAAAAGATTAGCTTTGAAGGTAAGTATTTCAGAAAAGATATCGGTTTTGATTTAGAAAGCAACTAATAATTCCCCCGCCTTTGGAGCGGGCCGGGGGGAGGACTCTACCCCAAATAAGTATGCGAAGTTGAAGTATAATCTTCATCTCCTTCCTGATCGTATTTTTTCAGCTCTTTTAACCAATAAATAAGTGCGGCAAAACCGATAATAACAAAAATCCAGTTTAAACCATTGGCCAGCAACCAACTGCTTAGTTCTAACTCGCGAATTCCATCAAGTGGATTCAATAAAATGGCTTCAGTAATTGACTGGATTCCTTCAAATAATGCTTTCATAGGATGAAGTTATTATATTTACAATGCAAAAATAGAAAATTAAACCATGCTAACAAGCTTTTTTAGCAAATCAAAACCCGTAAATTATTTAATAGTGGCCATTTTTATGGCGTTGTTTTTTGTGGGGCATCTGTTAATTAGTTCAGACAATGCTTATAATTTAGGAAAAGTGGCCTTCCAAATAGGAATGCTGTTTGTGTTTTTAGTATCTATGCTGCTGGTTGATTTCATTTCCAGAAAAAACAACTTAACCCATAACAACACCTTCAAAATACTATTGTTTGCAATTTTTGTGACCACATTTCCGGCAACATTTCTGGAGGCTGATGTGCTGTTTGCAAACTTTTTCATCTTGCTGGCATTAAGAAGAATCATTAGCCTAAAGACCAAGAAAGACGTCCAAAAAAAAATCTTTGATGCTGCTTTGTGGATTGCGTTAGCTTCGTGCATTTATTTTTGGTCCATTCTTTTTATGGGGGTTTTGTTTATAGCAATTGCTCAATATGCCGGAACCAATTTTAAAAACTATGTGATACCTTTTGTGGGTGGAGCAACAATTATCGTTTTGGCAAATTCTTACACCTTAATTGTTCAAAATGCCTTCTACCTGCCAATGGATTGGGTGAGAACTTCAGGTTTTGACTTTCGGTCATACAATCGCCTGCAACTTTTAATTCCCTTAAGTGTTGTTCTAGCCATTTTGCTTTGGTCCATAGTTGAATTTTATTTGGACAGGAAGCACAAAAGCAAAAAAAGAAAACTCACAACAACCTTAATCAGTTTTATTCTAGTCACAGCTATTTGTACGGTTGTTTTTACTCCAGAAAAAAACAGCGCCGAACTGCTATTTGTGGCGATGCCTTTTTCAGTACTCACGGCAAATTATTTTGAAAAAAAAGGAGAGTTTATTTTTAAAGAAGTGGTCCTTTGGTTACTGTTCCTATTGCCATTTATCGTCTTGTTTTTGTGATGAATATTGACTTGAAGGACATAGAAACCCAACTCAAAAAGCGCTGGAAGTACCCATACAAATGGCTTCAAAAACAAAACAATCGCTGGGACAGCCACACCAATTTTATTTATTCAATTTTAGATTGGGATGGCTTGATTGAAGCCATTGCAACGCTCGTTCAAGAAAAAAAACTCCCTAAAGAAGAAGCGTTTTATTATGCCATAAACCGCTGGTATAATTACTGGAGTTCGGTGACGGTAGAACATGTTTTTTGTCATCTTCCTCAAGTGAAGCCTGCTAAAAATGAAAAAGATAAACAAGTTGATTTTTACATAAACGGCATTCCTTTTGACCATAAAACATCGGTATTTCCAAAAGGCTTTAAAAACAGTTTCGCTTTCGCGAAAGCGCATAAAGAAGAGTTGCTTTACTGGCTTTACAACAACCAAAGTCAGCAAGGCAGAAAACACCTGGCAAACCGGTTGTTTATAATCGTTTACGACCAAAACGGAAAACACTGGAAACTCAAAGCAGAAATTTCCCTTTTGCAACAAGCCATTTCCAATTATGTCACTACTTTTGATGCCAAACAACTCATCACACTAAAATTTTCTGAAAATCAAACGGCCTTTTCAGACATTATCTGGGTAACACAATGAATTACATCGGCTCCAAACACAAACTCAATCCGTGGATTTTAGAAAGCATCTCTGAATGTATCAACACACCTTTAGAAAAAGCTGTTTTTTGTGATCTTTTTGCAGGTACCGGTGCCGTGGGGAGAAATTTTAAACCGCTTGTAAAACAAGTAATTGGAAATGATATAGAGTATTACAGTTACATTTTACTAAAAAACTACATTGGCAATCACAAACCCCTGGATTTTGAAAACTATATCAGTGAACTAAACCAGCTCCCCGGAAAAAAAGGGTTTATTTTTGAAAACTATTCTGAAGACGGTTATGCAGAAAGGCTTTATTTCACAAAGGAAAACGGACAAAAAATTGACGCCATGCGTGTTCAGATTGAGCGTTGGTGGACAGATAAAAAAATTCAAGAAGACCTCTATAATTTCCTCTTAGCCTCCCTCATTGAAAGCGCAGACAAGGTGGCAAACACCGCTTCAGTTTATGGAGCTTTTTTGAAAAAAATAAAAAAATCTGCGGCAAAACCTTTGGTTCTGGAGCCTGCGTTGTTTGACACAACACCTCAACCACACCTCGTTTTTCAGGAAGATGCAAACACCTTAATAAAAAAAATTTCCGGTGATATTCTTTATCTCGACCCACCTTATAATGCAAGGCAATATGGTGCCAACTATCATCTTTTGAATACCATTGCAAAATATGATACCTTTGTACCACAAGGCAAAACCGGATTACGCTCTTACGAAAAAAGCAACTATTGCAAAAAAGGCGAAGTAGCAAAATCCTTTGAAGAGCTCATTAAAAATGCACAATTTCAATGGGTATTTTTAAGTTATAACAACGAGGGTTTAATGACCGAAGAAGAAGTAAAAAATATTATGAAACGGTATGGAAACTATACTTTAAAAACAAAAGCATACCAGCGTTTCAAAGCCGATAAAACCGAAAACCGAAACCACAAAGCAAGCACCACTTTTGAGTATTTGCATATATTAGAAAAGTGACAATAGACAAGAAAATATAAAACCCGAAATCTCAAAGGTCCCCCTCTGGTTACTGAGCGTAGTCGAAGTATGGAGGGGGATTTGGGGGAGGATAATCCAGAAACCATTTACTATGTTCACACAAAAAGCCAACAAAATATTTCAAGAAGTCATAAATAAATACCATATCATCAACAGCGTTGATCAGCCATTTACAAATCCTTACGATAAAAACGCACAATTGATTGAGCACTTATTATACAGAAAATGCTGGATAGACACGGTGCAATGGCATTATGAGGACATCATTCGCGACCCCAACATAGACCCCGTTGCCGCCTTGAAACTCAAACGCCAAATTGATGCTTCCAATCAAGACAGAACAGACACGGTCGAGTATATAGATAGTTATTTCCTGGACAAGTACAAAGACGTAGAAGTAAAGAAAAACGCAAAAATCAATACCGAAAGCCCCGCTTGGGGAGTTGACCGCCTGTCCATTCTCGCCTTGAAAATCTATCATATGGATGAAGAAGCAAACAGGAAAGATGCCTCCGCCGAGTACAGATTGAAATGCAAAGAAAAACTCGACGTGCTTCTTGAACAACGCATTGATCTGTCAACCGCTATTGATCAGCTTTTGGAAGATATTGCTCAAGGCGAAAAGTATATGAAGGTCTATAAACAAATGAAAATGTACAATGACGACGAGATGAACCCCGTGCTGAGAAAAAAGTGAACTAATCAATCCTGTCAGGTTTCAAAAACCTGACAGGATTAACCTCAAACCCGAAACCCGAAACCCGAAACTTGAAACTTGACACGAGCTATGCGAACTGTGCGAAGCAAAACCCAAAACCCAAAACCCACCCATATTCTCATCATACGCCTCTCAGCACTGGGCGATGTGGCGATGAGTGTACCGGTATTAAGGGTGTTGTGTGCTACTTATCCGCATTTGCAGCTCACGGTTTTGTCAAAACCTTTTCACAAACCGCTTTTTGATGAACTGCCCAATGTTTCTTTCTATCCTGCCGAAATAAAAACCAAACACAAATCCATCGCCGGACTCATAAAATTAGCCCGTGAATTGGAAAATGAAGGGATTGATTCCGTGGCAGATATTCACAGTGTATTGCGGTCACAGGTGATGACCTCTTATTTTAAACTCAAAGGCATTCCCATTGCCAAAATAGACAAAGGCAGGGCAGAAAAAAAAGCCCTTACCAGAGAAAAAAACAACATTTTCAAACCATTAAAAACGACTGTTGAAAGATATGCCGAAGTTTTTGAAAAGCTGGGCTACCCTATTGACTTGTCAATGCATCAATTTCCATTAAAAAAGCAAATTCCCGGAAAAGTAATCCCCCTTTTTGACACTACGTTTAAAAAACACATTGGCATCGCCCCCTTTGCAGCACATGCAGGTAAAATGTACCCGCTGGAATTAATGGAAGAGGTTATTGCTGGCCTAGACAAAGAAAAGCAGTTTCAAGTATTTCTTTTTGGAGGGGGAAAACAGGAAGAAGAACAGTTGAATGCGCTTGCCCAAAAATACAACTCAGTTACAAATCTGGCCGGCACGCTTTCTTTTGACCAAGAACTGGCGATGCTTTCAAACCTCGATGCGATGCTCGCCATGGACAGCGGAAATGCACATTTGGCAGCGATTTACAATGTGCCCACTATCACAATTTGGGGAGTAACACACCCTTATGCCGGGTTTTATCCTTTTGGACAACCGGAAGAAAATGCCTTGTTAGCAGACAGAAATCTATACCCTTTAATTCCCACCTCCATTTATGGAAATAGATTCCCAAAAGGCTATGAAAATGCCATCAAGACCATTTCGCCTCAGCAGATTTTAGATAAAATATTGAAGGTATTACAAAGATAAAACCTCTCTACAATATTTAATTGAATTAATCTCTTTCCCCTCCTTTGGAAGGGGCTAGTGGGAGGATTAAACATCATCATAATCCACCTTCAAAACAGAAGTCGTGGGCTGTGCTTGGCAAGTCAAAATCAAACCTTCTGCAATTTCATCATCGGTAAGTATCTGGTTTTTGCGCATCATTGCCGCACCCTCTTTGATGCGAGCAATACAGGTACTGCAAATACCACCCTGGCAAGAATAGGGTGCATCAAGGTCGTTTTCTAAAACCACCTCAAGTACTGTTTTGCTTTGGGGCATTACAAAGTTTGTTTCTTCGTCATCCAACATGATGGTGACAGCTGTCATGCCGTCTTGTAAACCCTCAACAACAACAGGCTCTACTGAGGTTGAAAAAAGCTCAAAGTGAATCTTGTCTTTTGAGACACCGTTTTCAATAAGTGTTTCTTTAACTTCATCAATCATCGGCTCAGGGCCACAGAGATAATAGCTTGAAGGATTTAAGTTTTTGTATTTATTCTTTAGAAAATAATTTGTGATGGCTTTGCTAATGCGCCCAAACTGATACTCATCAACCTCTTTTCTACTGAATACAAATTCCAGAAAAAAGCGTTCGGGATGTGCTTGTTGCAAGTCCAAGAGTGCCTTCATAAAGATGGTGTCTTCAGGAGATTTGTTTCCGTAAAAGAGTAAAAAAGAACTTTCAGGCTCTTGTTCTAGAGCAGTTTTGAGGATGGACATGATTGGGGTGATGCCACTTCCGGCAGCAAATGCCACATAACTTTTTTTGTTGTTCGCATTTGGTTCAAAAACAAAGTTGCCTTCCGGCGCAAGCACCTCAAGGGTATCCCCTTCACGCAAGTTTTTATTGGCATAAACTGAAAAGCTCCCACCTTTCACCTCCTTAACAACCACCGAAAGCAATTCACTCGTTGGTGTTGAACAAAGCGAGTAGGCTCGTCTTACTTTTTTGCCGTCAATAGTTGTTTCTAAAGTGAGGTACTGCCCGGCTTTAAACCGAAAAATATCTTTTAACTCTTTAGGAATTTCAAAATGTATTGAAACGGCATCCGGGGTTTCTTTAAGGATTTTATGAATAGTAAGTTTATGAAGTCTTGACATGCTTTTTTTTTGCAAAAATACAATCTTGATTGAGAATGAAACCATTCTTAAAAGAACTTTATGTTTTTTAAGGACGCATCCCTGCCGACCCCTATTTTCAAATTTTAAGCACACACTTCGATTATTTTCAAAAAGAAACGTATTTTTACACCTCGCTAATTTTTTTTACATACTAAATACTAAGATTTTTAGTTAGTTATCATATAAAAACACCATTTGATTTGAAGGGCATATATAAATTTTCAACAGTACTTCTTGTTTTGGTTTTGGTAGCATCTTCTTGCTCCAGAAAGAAAAGCACCTTTATGACAAGAAATTATAGGGCAATCAATGCAGAATTCAACGCTTTATACAATGGAAATCTGGCTTTGGAACAGGGTAAGCGAAGTCTCGCTCAAACCATGAAAGACGATTATTTTGAAATTCTTCCAATTGAACTCATTCAAGTGAAAGAAGAAATTCAGCTACCGGGCGAAACAAGAAACACAGATTTTGAACGCGCAGAAGACAAAGCTGTTATCGCTATACAAAAGCATTCTCTTTACTTTAACGGTAAAGAACACAACCCTCAAATAGATGAGGCATATATGCTTCTTGGTCAAGCACGTTATTTTGAATCCAGATTTATTCCGGCCATTGAGGCATTTAATTTTATACTTCACAGATACCCCACAAGCAATAGCATTAATACTGCAAAAATTTGGCGTGAAAAAACAAACATCAGGCTTCAAAATGAAGATGTAGCCATTGAAAACCTTAAAAAATTATTTAAAGAAGCAAAACTAGAAGATGAAGATTTTGCAGATGCCTCTGCAATGATGGCTCAGGCCTACATCAATCTTGAATCACCTGATAGTGCAGTGGTTCATATTAAAAACGCTGCAAAATTCACAAAAAACAATGAAACCAAAGGAAGACTCCTCTACATAAAAGGACAACTCTACAATCTACTAAATGAAAAAGACAGTGCAAATTTGGCTTTTGACGAAGTCATTGCACTCAATAGAAAATCTCCAAGAAGCTACCTGATTAACGCCAAAATCGAAAAAATCAAAAACTTTGATTATGAAAAAGGAGATAAAGTAGTGCTTGAAGAACAGTTGGAAAAACTAGCCGATGACAGAGAAAACAGACCGTTCCTGGATATCATTCACCACCAAAGAGGAAAGTTTTATACCCATACAAATGAAATTGATGCAGCCATTGCAGCATACAATAAATCCATCAAAGAATTTAGACAAAATCAAAAACTCCAAGCATTTAACTATGAAGCACTTGGGGATATTTATTTTGACAAAGCCGAATACAAAATGGCAGGCGATTACTTTGACAGTACACTCCAGCGATTGGTAGAAAACACCAAATTACATCGCCAAATAAAAAAGAAAAGAGACAATCTTGAGGACGTCATCCGGTATGAAACAATTGCAAAAGTTAATGATAGTGTGCTCAACATTGTAAAAATGAGCGAAGGGGAAAGACTTGCTTATTTTACAGCTTATACTTCAGAATTAAAAGAGAAAGCCATAGCAGATTCTTTGGCTCTCATAAAAGCAGAAGAAGGGTTTAGAAGTAATGAATTTTTCAAAGGGGGACGAAAAGGAGATGCAACCGAGGCAGGAGGCACCTTTTACTTTTACAACACAACAGCAGCAGCTTTTGGAAAGCAACAATTTAGAAGACAATGGGGAGACCGAAAACTGGAAGATAACTGGCGTAGGTCAAACAAATCTGTTGTGCTTGATGCCGGAGAAAACCAATCAGATCTGGCAGGAGCTCAAAAAACATTTACAGAAGGCGAAAAGTTTTTACCCGAAACCTATTTAGCTCAAATTCCAAGTGACCAAAAAGTTATTGACAGCATTACAAGAGATCGTGATATGGCCTATTACCAACTGGGACTCATCTACAAAGAAAAGTTTAGCGAATACACTCTGGCCATTAACCGCCTTGAAACCCTCCTTACTTACCAACCCGAAGAACGTCTTGTTGTGCCTGCAAAATACCATTTGTATAAAACCTATGAACTACTCGGGAATAATGCCAAGGTAGAGCAGTACAAAAATGACATCGTATCAAACCACCCTGATTCCCGATATGCCGAAAACATAAGAAATCCCAGCGCACAACTGGCAGCCGATGAAACAAGTCCTGAATATAAATATTTTGAGCTTTACCACCTCTTTGAAGACCAACAATATGGTGAAGTGATTGCCTTGGCAGACCAATACATCAATATGTATGTGGGAGATCCTTTAGTGCCAAAATTCGAACTGCTCAAAGCAACCGCAATTGGCCGGCAAGACGGATTTGAAGCCTATAAAAATGCCATTAACTTTATTTCACTTAACTACCCCAATTCTGAAGAAGGCAGAAAAGCAAATAATATTTTTCACGCTCAATTGCCTAAAATTGAAAAGTTTGATTTCGAGGCCAACAACGACTCAGAACGATGGAAACTCATCTATGAATTTGATGTTACCTCCAGAGAAGAAGCCCAAGCTTTTAAAGACAAATTAGATACAGCAATCGAAGATTTAAAATTTAATTACCTCGATACCTCACTGGATTATTACAATGCTTCAAAAGTGTTTGTAGTTGTTCACGGTCTATACAGTATGGAAGGCGCCAAAGGATTTGCAGAAACACTCAAAGAAAATAAAAAATACAAGATAACGCACCCCTATATTGAAATATCCTCACCCAATTATGCCGTAATTCAAGTGCATAAAAATTTGGAATTGTATAACGACAAAATCAATTAAAATGTTCACAGACAAAAAATCCAAAGCCCCAGCCATTGTTGGAAATCAACAAAATAGAATTACTGAAGGAACCTCAATCACCGGAGATCTTATTTCAAAATCTGGCATGCGCATTGATGGAAATGTTCAGGGTAATGTGAAAACACCTTCTAAAGTTGTTTTGGGAGAAACGGGTGTTATTAAAGGCACACTGGAATGTGAAAATGCTGATATCGAAGGAAAATTTTCCGGAAATATGACCATCTCGGGCACTTTGACTTTAAGAGCTACGGCACAAGTTGACGGCGATGTGGTTGCAGGAAAACTTGCCATAGAACCCGGAGCCGCTTTTAACGCCACCTGTGTGATGAAAGGATCTGTCAAACAAATGATTGAAAAAAAGGAAGACAATCAGGACTCTATAAAATCTCAAAACCACCTCTTTGAAAGACAAGAAAGAAGTTCAAAACCAAAAACAGAGCAAAGCGTTTAGTAGTTATGCCCTCTACTCGGGAATTGCTTTTCAAATGATCGCAATCATCGGTGTTGGCACTTATCTGGGAACCCTTCTTGACGATTACTTTGAAACTCAAAAACCCATACTCACCGCCGGTCTCTCACTTCTTTCAGTTTTAATCGCTATTTTTGCTGCGATTAGACAGCTCTTGTCCAATTCAAAAAAAGATATTTAATGAATCCATTATTTCTAAAAAGGGAAGCAACATTTGTGATGCTTCTGTTGCTATTCACACTGTTGTTATTTGGAATACACTGGTATATCTCTTTTCATTTTGTTGAAGAAGTTGAGCTCATCATACCGCTTTATGCAATTTACGGATTTCACTTTATTACCGTCTTAATTGTCTATACTATAGTAAATTATAAACACGCATTGGGTAAAACCCAAATTTTTCCACTTTTTATGGGAGCCACCCTTCTTAAAATGATCCTTTGCATCGTTTTTTTACTTCCGGTTTTATTAAAACCCAATGAAAATGCAACCTTGGAAGTGTTTAATTTCTTTATTCCCTACTTTCTCTATTTGGCTTTTGAAATTGTCAATATCACACTTTTTCTCAAAGAGAAATAAACCTGTATTTTATTGTTTGACAATTCATTTAGTATTACTACATTTGCACCGATTTTCAGGAACGCATTATTACTTTATTGAAGAAATGAATTTAAGCGCCATCAGAACACTATTATTAGGAGTATTTTTAAGTACTTCTTTTTTTGTATCTGCTACTGAAGCCCCTTCAGAAGCTCAAGAGGATAAAAAATTTGACCCCAAAAGCATGATCATGCATCACGTAAAAGATGCATATGGGTTTCATATTATAGACATTGGCGACACCCAATACTCCATTCCACTTCCTATTATTTTATGGACCGATAATGGCCTCACTACTTTTATGTCATCTGCTTTTCATCACGATTACTATGGAAATGTAGTCGTCGAAAAAAACGGCGGTAAATTTGTTAACTACAAAGAGAAAATTTATCAGTTAAATGAAGGCGAAACCACTCTTGTTAAAGGCGAGGATGGATACCCGGCAAACGCCTCCAAACCCCTTGACATTTCAATTACCAAAAACGTCTTTATGATGTGGGTATCGATGCTGGTGCTGTTCTTAATCTTTATTGGTGCTGCCAGAAAATACAAAAAATCAGAAAATTTTGTACCTAAAGGAATCGCAAGTTTTGTAGAACCTTTAGTCTTATTTATCAGAGACGAAGTGGCAATCCCAATGATTGGGGAGAAAAAATATGCGCGCTTTATGCCCTTTTTGTTAACCGTCTTTTTCTTTATTTGGTTGAACAACATTTTTGGATTGATTCCCATTTTAAACGGAGCCAACCTTTCGGGAAATATTGCCTTCACAATGACTCTGGCTGTATTTACTTTCATTATTACAACCTTTAGCGGAAATAAAAGTTACTGGAAACACATATTCTGGATGCCGGGCGTTCCTGTACCGATGAAAATTTTCTTAATGCCCATTGAGATAGTTGGAATGTTTACCAAGCCTATTTCGCTGATGATACGTCTTTTTGCAAACATCACCGCAGGGCACATTATTATTCTCGCATTGATGTCACTGATCTTTATTTTTAAAACAGTAGCAATTGCACCTGTCTCTGTGGCCTTTTCGTTATTCATTACACTTATTGAAATTGTGGTAACCGCAATTCAAGCTTATATATTTACCATTTTGTCAGCCCTTTATTTTGGAATGGCAACAGAAGAACATGAACACCATTAATTAATTTAAATTTTATACTATGACTATTACAGGAATTGCAGCTATTGGAGCTGGTTTAGCAGCTATTGGAGCTGGAATGGGTATCGGACGTATTGGTGGGTCGGCTATGGAAGCTATGGCTCGTCAACCCGAAATCCAAGGTAAGATTCAAACATCTGCACTTATTCTTGCAGCCTTCGTTGAGGCGGTTGCATTATTTGGTGTGGTTGTGGCCTTGTTACAAGGGTAAAAATCTTAAAACACAGAAGTAACGGTTGGTTGCTTCTGTGTTTTTAAAAATTTAAATGAATTAGTAAAAATATACAGAAATGGATTTAGTAACTCCCGGATTTGGTTTGGTATTTTGGACCGTAATTTCGTTCCTGATACTTCTTTTTATATTGAAAAAATTTGCCTGGAAACCCATTCTTGGCGCAGTTAGTTCTCGTGAAGAATCTATCAAAGACGCTCTTGCCGCTGCAGAAGCCGCTCGTCGCGAAATGGAAAACCTTCAGGCAGATAATGAGCGTATTCTTCAGGAAGCCCGTGCTGAACGTGAAGCCATGTTGAAAGAAGCACGTGACATGAAAAACAAAATGATCGCCGACGCGAAAGAAGACGCTAAACTCACAGCTGATAAAATGATCGCACAAGCACAAGAGGCTATCCAAAGTGAGAAAAAAGCTGCTATTGCCGAACTGAAAGGCCAGGTAGCTTCCCTCTCATTAGAAATCGCAGAAAAAGTTGTAAAACAAGAATTATCTAACAAAGGCCAGCAAGAGAAACTTGTGGAGGATATGTTAGGAAAAGCAACATTAAACTAAGCAACTCATGAGCAGAGCAGCCATAAGATATGCAAAAGCAGTGTTAGACCTTTCATCACAGAACGGAACCTCTAAAGAGACCTTTACTGAAATGAAAGATGTTTTAAACACCCTTCAAGGCAGCAAAGAATTGCAATTGATGTTAAAGAGCCCAATTGTCAAACAAGAAGACAAGCGTGCTGTTTTAAAAGAAGTATTCAGCAACTCCTCTGAAACCGTTTTGAGCCTGATGGATATCTTAATTGACAACAAGCGTGGAGGTCTTTTGGAAAAAATTGCTGCAAATTATATTTCCCTTTACAACACAAGTATCAATGCGGTAGAAGCCGTTGTAACAACAGCAATTCCACTTGATAACACATTGGAACAAAAAGTATTGGCGAAAGTAAAAGAGCTCTCAGGAGCGTCAGAAGTGACTCTGATTAACAAAGTAGATCCTGCTATCATTGGAGGGTTTGTTTTAAGAGTGGGCGATACGCAATATGATGCAAGCATTGCAAACAATTTTGAAGAATTAAGAAAAGAATTTAAACAAGCATATAATTAAAAAAGCGTCTTAGACGACTTTAACTTTATATTTTAATACAATGGCAGAAGTAAAACCGGCTGAAGTATCAGCAATTTTAAAGAAACAACTTTCAGGATTTGAAGCATCGGCTTCCCTTGATGAAGTAGGAACTGTATTAACGGTGGGTGATGGTATTGCCCGTGTGTATGGACTTTCAAATGTGCAGTATGGCGAACTTGTAGAGTTTGGCGGCGGTTTGGAAGGAATTGTACTTAACCTCGAAGAAGACAACGTTGGGGTGGTACTTTTAGGACCTTCTAAACTAGTTAAAGAAGGCTCTGTAGTAAAACGCACACAACGCATCGCTTCTATCAAAGTAGGAGAAGGGATTACCGGACGTGTAGTTGATACTCTTGGAAACCCCATCGACGGTAAAGGACCCATCGTTGGAGAAACTTATGAATTGCCTCTTGAACGCAAAGCTCCCGGTGTAATTTACAGAGAGCCGGTAACCGAGCCCCTTCAAACAGGAATCAAAGCGATTGACGCCATGATTCCCGTGGGTAGAGGCCAGCGTGAGTTGGTAATTGGTGACCGTCAAACTGGGAAAACCACCGTTTGTATCGATACCATCATCAACCAGAAAGAGTTTTATGATGCCGGTCAACCGGTTTATTGTATCTATGTGGCCATTGGTCAAAAAGCCTCAACTGTTGCAAACATTGCAAAAGTTCTTGAAGATAAAGGCGCTATGGCTTATACCACAATCGTTGCCGCAAACGCGAGTGATCCTGCTCCAATGCAAGTATATGCTCCTTTTGCAGGTGCCGCTATTGGTGAATATTTTAGAGACACAGGTCGCCCTGCATTGATCATCTATGATGATTTGTCAAAACAAGCAGTTGCTTACCGTGAGGTATCCCTCCTTTTAAGAAGACCTCCGGGACGTGAAGCATACCCTGGTGACGTATTCTACCTTCACTCAAGATTGTTAGAGCGCTCAGCTAAAATCATCAATGATGATGGCATTGCCAAAAACATGAACGACCTTCCTGAAGTTTTAAAAGACAAAGTAAAAGGGGGTGGTTCCTTAACAGCATTGCCCATTATTGAAACACAAGCCGGTGACGTTTCAGCATATATTCCAACAAACGTAATCTCGATTACAGACGGTCAGATATTCCTTGAATCAGATTTATTTAACGCGGGTGTTCGTCCTGCAATCAACGTGGGTATTTCTGTATCACGTGTGGGAGGTAACGCGCAGATCAAATCAATGAAAAAAGTAGCAGGAACACTAAAACTGGATCAGGCACAATACCGCGAATTGGAAGCGTTTGCCAAATTTGGTTCAGACCTTGATGCGGCTACTATGAACGTAATCGAAAAAGGAAAACGCAACGTTGAAATCTTAAAACAAGCAGAAGCTAGTCCCTTTACCGTTGAAGATCAGGTTGCTATTATTTATGCAGGTTCAAAAAACTTGTTGAGAAGTGTTCCGGTTGATAAAGTAAAAGAATTTGAAACGCAATATATCGAATTCCTGAACGCAAAACACAGAAACATCCTTGACGACATCAAAGCAGGTAAATTAACCGATGAGGTAATGGACACGCTTGCCAATGTTGCCAAAGAGCTTTCAGCGAAATACAACTAACCTACTTTTGAATAAAAGAGTTGGTTCGTATAAATTAATTTTATAAACCTTTAAATGAAGTCCATTCCGCCTGAGGCGGAAGGATTTAGGAGAGGAAAAATGGCAAACTTAAAAGAAATACGCAACAGGATTACATCAGTATCTTCTACGATGCAGATTACCAGTGCCATGAAAATGGTGTCTGCTGCTAAGCTGAAAAAAGCGCAAGATGCAATTACCGCAATGCGTCCTTATGCTGATAAATTAACCCAATTATTGCAAAGCCTAAGCGCAACACTTGAAGGCGATAGTGGAAGCAAATATGCCGATCAACGCGAAGTAAACAACGTTTTGGTAGTTGCGATTACTTCAAACAGAGGACTTGCCGGCGCGTTTAACTCAAACATTGTCAAGGAAGCAAAAACGATTGCCACAGGTTTTCCGGGTAAAAAAGTGGATTTCTTCACCTTGGGTAAAAAAGGAAATGACATTTTAAAGAAGACCCACAACATCGTTGAAAACAACAACGAAATATTTGAAGATTTAAACTTTGAAAATGTTTCAGTTATTGCAGAAAAATTGATGGAGTTATTTACCTCGGGGAAGTATGACAAGATTATTTTGGTGTATAACCAGTTTAAAAATGCCGCTACCCAGATTGTTGCCAAAGAGCAATTCTTGCCCATCGTCCCGATGGAAGCTACAGAAGAAGCTCCCTCTATGAAAAATCAGGATTATATATTTGAGCCTTCCAAAGAAGAAATTGTCGAGCAATTGATTCCTAAAAGTTTAAAAACCCAATTGTTTACCGGTATCAGAGATTCGGTTGCCAGCGAGCACGGTGCACGTATGACAGCCATGCACAAAGCTACAGACAACGCTACAGAACTTAGAGACGCACTTAAATTATCTTACAACAAAGCCCGTCAGGCATCGATTACCAATGAAATCCTTGAAATTGTTGGTGGAGCGGAAGCGTTGAACAATTAGGCGAAAGCCAAATTTTTCAAAACTGCGAAGCGTTGAACAATTAGGCGAAAGCCAAATTTTTCAAAACTGCGAAGCGTTGAACAATTAGGCGAAAGCCAAATTTTTCAAAACTGCGGAAGCGTTGAACAATTAGGCGAAAGCCAAATTTTTCAAAACTGCGAAGCGTTGAACAATTAGGCGAAAGCCAAATTAAAACATACCAGACCTGACAGGTTTTTGAAACCTGTCAGGTCTTTTTATCTAACCCTGAGAAGGTTTCTTATTTTCCAATAGGAGTTTTTTAGTACCTTTATGGCACGCCCCTTGCAATTGACTTTTAAAAAAATAAATCATGCGCCCATTTACTTTTTTACTTATCTCAATTTTCACGGTTTCTTGCAACAGCAATAAAATGGTGCTTCAGGAAAATCCGCCATTTGTAGTGGCAGAGGCCAGTTTTCAAAAATGGTTTGGAGGGACTCAAGAAGCCGGTAGAGGCATTCATTTTACACTCACTTTTTCTGAAATTTCAGAAGGTGTCCTTATCGAAAAAATTTACTTTAGAGGAAAAGAAGAAACTTTCAAACAAAACGCACAAAACCCAAACGCATATCGGGCGACTTTCGTTGACAAACCAAAAGAGGACGTTATTTTAGATAGCAATTCTGTAAAGGAAATGGAGAACCCCAGACCTTCATTAACTTCCGAAGTTCCTTTTGAACCAAAAGCAAATGAAGCCGTTATTCAATACCAAAAAGCGAATAAAATCTATTACTACAAAGTTGAGAACATCACTGAAAAAGAAGTAGTTGCCTTCCCTTCTTCAAAACCAGATGATAACTAATTGGTAAATTCTTGTACAACTAAGTCGTTTTAAATACATTTATTATCTCTAACAACCTCTGCTTTTGACGGCTTTAAAAAAACTCTTTCAACACACTTTTATTTACGGTCTGGCAACAGTGTTGCCCAGAATGCTGAGTTTTCTTTTGGTGCCGCTTTATACCGCTGTGCTACCCACCAAGGAATATGGCGAAATCTCCATCATCTTTTCCTGGATTATCCTCTTTAACGTGATTCTGGCTTATGGAATGGAAACGGCCTTTTTTAGGTTTTTTAACAAAGAAGACGATAAAAAAACAGTGGTCTCTACAGCTACCATTTCACTTATTTTTACTTCGTTGCTGTTTTTAGTAGCCGCATTTACTTTTAGAAACGGACTTTCAGCACTTTCGGGAATTCCGGTGGAATATATCTCATTTACGATTTTTGTGCTTACGCTCGATGCGCTGGTCATTATTCCCTTTGCATGGCTTCGGGCCAATGAAAAACCGGTGCGCTATGCCATTATCAAGATTTTTAATGTTACGGTAAACTTAGGATTGAATGTATTTTTTCTGGTGGCGCTTCCACAATTAGCCTCCGATGAATTTTTCGGAAAAATGTATATAGTCAATTTTGAAATCTCCTATATTTTTATCTCGATGGTGACTGCAAGTGCTCTCACCTTCTTACTCTTGCTTCCGTTTTACTTTAAAACCATTTATACATTCAGCAAACCGCTTTGGAGGGAAATGATGCGTTATGCCGTTCCTGTTCTCATTGCGGGAATTGCCTTTGCCATCAATGAAGCGTTTGACCGGATCCTTTTGGGATGGTTGCTTCCGCCTGACACCGCCCAGGAAGCAGTAGGAGCCTACGCCGCTTGTTACAAAATCGCCATTTTTATGACGCTTTTTGCGACAGCCTTTAGGCTGGGAATCGAACCCTTTTTCTTCAGTCAGGCCAAAGAAAAAAACGCTCCAGAAACCTATGCCTTGATAACCCGCTATTTTATTGCTTTTGGAGCGGTTATTCTACTCACCGTTGTTGTATTTGCTGATGTTTTGAAAATCATCCTCATTCGAGACAGTGACTATTGGGTGGCGATGCAGATTGTTCCTTTAATTTTACTGGCTAATTTTTGTTTGGGCATCTATCACAATCTTTCCGTTTGGTATAAAATTACCGATCGCACTAAGTTTGGAGCTTACATCTCGATTGTTGGAGCAATGATCACGCTGAGTATTAACTTTTTGTTGATCCCCACAATGAGTTTTATGGGCTCAGCAATAGCGACTGTAGCGGCTTATGGAAGTATGATGTTGCTTTCTTATTATTATGGACAGAAGTATTTCCCCATTCCTTATGCGATTAAAAAAATAAGTTTGTATTTCTTTGGTTCTATCTTTGTTTCAGCAGTTTGTTTCTATGTTTTCAAAAATAATTTTGTGATTACGATTCCCCTATGGATTGCTTTTTTAACTTTGGTACTTGTTCAGGAAAAACAAGCTGTTCAACAAATTATAAGATTTAAAAAATGACCATAAAGATTATCAACAAATCAAACCACGCCCTGCCGCATTATGAAACCATCGCCTCTGCCGGAATGGATTTGCGTGCTTTTATTCAAGAGCCAGTAATACTGCAACCTTTAGAGCGGGCGATCATCAAAACAGGGCTCTTTATAGAGCTTCCCGTGGGCACAGAAGCACAAGTAAGGCCGCGAAGTGGACTGGCAGCTAAAAAAGGAATAACGGTCTTAAACGCCCCCGGAACCATTGACGCAGATTATCGCGGAGAAATTGGTGTGATTCTTGTCAATCTTTCAAATCAACCCTTTACCATAGAAAACGGCGAGCGCATTGCCCAACTCGTTATTGCCAAACACCAGCGCGCCGAGTGGGCTGAAGTAGAAGCTCTTTCTGAAACATCCAGAGGAGAAGGCGGTTTTGGAAGTACCGGGGTAAAATAAATAGTCTAATGTTTAATATCTCAAATTTAATGTTCAAGAAATGAAAATAATTGTACCTATGGCAGGCCGCGGAAGCCGCCTGCGACCACATACACTCACTGTTCCAAAACCCTTAATTCCGGTGGCCGGAAAACCTATAGTGCATCGTTTAGTCAAAGACATTGCAAAAGTATTAAACCAAAAAATTGAGGAAGTTGCCTTTATTATTGCCGAAGACTTTGGCAAAGAAGTAGAAGAAAACTTGCTGGAGATTGCAAAAACGATGGGCGCAAAAGGCACTATCTACTATCAGGACAAACCGCTGGGAACGGGTCACGCTATTATGTGTGCCAAAGACTCGTTAAGTGGTCCTTGTGTGATTGCTTATGCAGATACCCTTTTTAGAGCTGATTTTCAACTGGATGAAAACGCAGACAGCGTCATCTGGGTCAAAGAAGTAGAAGATCCTTCTCAATATGGTGTGGTGAGTTTAAACGAAAACAATCACATTACCGGCCTGATTGAAAAACCACAGGAATTTGTTTCAAACCTTGCTGTAATTGGTATTTATTATTTCAAAGAAGCCGGTGATTTAAAAACCGAATTGCAAAAAGTGCTCGATGCCAATTTAACCCACGGTGGCGAATATCAAATCAACGACGGTATCAAAGCTATGATGCAACAAGGAAAGGTTTTCGTTCCCGGAAAGATTGATGAATGGATGGATTGCGGAAATAAAAATGTTACCGTTGAAACCAACACCCGGATGCTCAACCACCTTTCTAAGGAAGGAACGCCTTTGAAAGCCAGTAAAATCAAAGAAGAAAAGGCAAGCATTATTGAGCCTTGTTATATTGGCGAAAATGTAACCTTAAAAAATACGACCATTGGCCCCAATGTTTCTCTAGGCGACGGATGCGTCGTTGAAAACAGCACCATCAAAAATAGTTTGATACAAACCAATAGCACAATTAAAAACGCCCACTTAGACAATGCAATGATAGGGAATCACGTTATCTTTGATGGGAAGTTCACTTCGGTGAGTTTAGGTGATTTTTCTGTGATGGAATAATTTCACCCAAAGTTTAAACAAAACATATTTTGAGAACAAAACCTTTACACCTGTCTATATTGTTTTTTGGAATGCTTATCATTCCTCAATTTACTTATGCTCAGGATAAAGGAGAAGAAGAAATCACTGACGAGTTGGGCGTTGTGACAGACCGTTTTCAAGAGCACTTTTTTGAAGCACTCAAGCAAAAAGGCATAGAAAATTATGACCGAGCTCTTCAATCTTTAGAAAAAGCTGCTCAAGAGTCCCCCAATGAGGTGGTCATTTATTTTGAAATGGCAAAAAACTATGGCTTTCTTGAACAATGGGACAAGGCGGAAGAAAATTATAACAAAGTCCTCAAAATGGAGCCCGATATGCCTGAAGCCTATGAAGGTTTGTATGATGTTTACTACAATACTAACAAGCATTTACAAGCTATCGAAGTTGTAAAAAAACTCATTCCGTTTGACAGAGACTATAAAGAAGACTTAGCCAACCTCTATGAACGCACAGAACAATATGAGAAAGCATTGCAACTGCTGGACGAACTGGATCAAGAACTGGGCAATAATGACTATCGCAATCAGTTAAGGCAACAAATCTATTCAAAAAGTGATGATACCGGAGGTCAGATTTCAGATCTTGAACAACGCATCAATCGCACCCCTACAAATGAACAAGATTTTCTCAATCTCATTTATCTTTACAGTGAGCAAAACAACAAAGAAGCTGCTTTCGCTACCGCGAAAAAATTAATCGAAATCAATCCCGGTTCAGAATTGGCACACTTGGCATTGTACAAATTTTATCTCGATGAAGGAAAAACTAGTGAAGCCATAGCCTCTATGAAAAAGGTATTTGTCTCTGATAAAATTGAAGATGAAAACAAATTCAAGGTGCTCAATGATTTCTTGCTTTTTGTAAATGAAAACCCCTCTTTTGAGAAAAATTTGGAAGAAATGGTTGCTTTGTTTTCTGAAGAATCAAATAATAATCAAGTATATGTGCAACTGGGCAATTATTATTTAGGAAAGGAAATGAAAGCAGAAGCACTTCAGTATTTTCAAATGGGTTTAAAAAGTAATGCAACCGATTATAATTTGATTAAAAAAACGCTTTTACTTCAAATTGATTTCAATAAATTTAAAGAAGCAGAAGAATTAAGCAAGAAAAGTCTTGATTTATTTCCAAGCCAGCCGTTGCTGTATTTAATCAATGGTTTAGCAAATCGAAACCTTGAAAACACCTCAAGAGCAAAATCGATGCTGGAAACAGGACTTGATTTTCTCATCGATGACCTTCAAATGGAGCTGGACTTTTATCTCCAACTAAGCAAAGTGTATGAAAAAGAAGGAAATAGCTCTAAGTCAACTGAATATGAGAAAAAAGCAAAAAACATCCTTGAAAAAAACTAATCCCCTGTATGAACTTTTTTAAAGCTACCACGTTTATTTTTCTTAGCACCCTTCTACTCTCTTGTGGCACAGCCAGAAAAGCTTCCACAGCCATTGATAAAGGAATAAGTGCAAAGGAATTAATTGATCTTCATAAAAAAAGTGAAGCACGCTTTAAAACAATCGCATCAAGGGTTCAAGTGAATTATGATGACGGCGAAACTTCACAAAGCATCACCGTTAGTTTACGAATGCAAAAGGATGAAACCATATGGGTGAGTGCTTCAATTCTGGGAATCACTATGGCAAAACTCCTCATCACTCCAGACAACGTAAGTTATTATGAAACCATAGACAAGTCTTATTTTGATGGAGATTTTAGCTTGTTGAGTCACTGGCTGGGTGTGAATATTGATTTTGAAATGGCACAAAATATTTTATCAGGCAATGCCATTTTTGAGTTGAATGATAAAAATTATTTGGTTTCAGTAACCGACACAAATTACAAGCTTACGCCAAAAAAACAACAGGAATTGTTTCAACATATTTTTTTGCTAAATCCGGCAAATTTTAAAATGGCATCACAACAAGTAGCACAACCAAAGGAGCAACGTGTCCTTACTATTGATTACACATCTTATCAAGAAGCAGGAAATCATTTATATCCAAAAGAAATAAGGTTAAATGCTATAGAGCAAAGCAAGCAAACAAGAATAACACTTGATTACAGAAACATTGATGTAAATCCCGTGTTGACTTTTCCCTTCAGAATTCCCAATGGCTATCAAGAAATAACTTTAGATTAATGAGAGCAGATATAAAAGTTTTTTTAATTTTTGGAATGCTGTTTTTAACAGGGCAACTGCTTTGGTCTCAAACTGATAAGCAACAAGAGCTTGAACAAAAACGCTTGCAAATACAGGAGGAAATAAAACAAATCAACAACTTACTTTTTTCAACAAAAAAGAAAGAAAAGTCTGTGCTTACTGAAGTTGAAAATATTTCCAGCCGCATCCAAGCCCGGGAAAACTTAATCAAAGTGACCAATCAACAGGCCAATCTCATCTCGCGAGAGATTAATTCAAATATGTCAAAGATTGACCAGTTGCGAAAAGACCTTAAAATATTAAAAGATGATTATGCAAAATTGATTGTGAGAACTTACAAAAGCAAATCTGATCAAAGCAGAATAATGTTTTTGTTATCCTCTGAGAGTTTTTTACAAGCTTACAAGCGGGTTCAATATATGCAACAATATGCCAATCACAGAAAAAAACAAGGAGAAGAAATACAGCAAAAAACCCAAGAACTTCAAGCATTGAATCAAAATTTGATTGTTCAGCAAAAAGAAAAACAAGCGCTTATTGAAGAAAATAAAATTGCGCGCAATCAATTGCAGGAAGAACGCAAACAACAGGAATCTTTGATGAGCACCCTTAAAAAAGATGAAAGCAAATACACAGCACAAATTAGAGAAAGGCAACGGGTAGCAGCGGCAATTGATAAACAAATAGAAGATTTAATTAAAGCGGCGATAGCCGAATCAAACAAAGCTACAGGAACAACAAGAGCAGAAAGAACAAGCACTACATTTGCAATGACGGCAGAGGCCAAAGCACTTGCGGCAAATTTTACTGGCAATAAAGGAAAACTACCCTGGCCCGTCGAGCGCGGTGTTGTTGTAACACGGTTTGGCACCACACAGCACCCCACACTTCCTAATATTAAAACCTACAGCAGCGGTGTAGAAATTGCCACAGAGGAAGGCGCCAAAGCTCGTGCAACATTTGATGGAGAAGTGCTTGCCGTTACAGTAATCAGAGGAACTAATAAAGCAGTTCAAATAAGACACGGTGACTACATCACGGTATATCAAAATGTGGATGAGGTGTATGTAAAACGGGGAGATAAAGTAACCACAAGACAAGAAATAGGAAGAGTATTTACCAATCAAACCACCGGTAAAACTATTTTGAAATTTCTTATTTTCCAAAACACCAATAAATTAAACCCGGCAGATTGGATTTTTCAAATGTAATTTTACACAAATAAAGCCTTCAACTCTGTGGCGTCTTTGGGCTTCATTTTTCCTGCAAGCACAAGACTAAGTTGTTTTCGCCGTAAGGCAGCTACATAGCGTTCTTTTTCTAAATCGGTTTCAGGAATTATCTCTGGAACTTCCATGGGAGTACCCATATCATCTACGGCAACAAACGTATAGATGGCTTCGTTTGCTTTAGACCTGTTACCGCTTTCGCGATCTTCAATCCATACATCCATATAAACTTCCATAGAAGTTTTAAAAGCACGAGAAACTTTTGCCTCAACCGTCACAACACTGCCCACAGGAATCATTTTATTAAAAGCCACGTGATTCACAGAAGCAGTAACCACAATGCGTCGTGAGTGTCTTCTGGCACTTATGCTTGCAGCACGATCCATTCGAGCCAGTAACTCGCCTCCAAACATATTTCCAATGGGGTTGGTTTCACTGGGTAGTACCATGTCAGTGAGGATGGTAAGTGTTTCTTTGGGTGTCTTGGAATGCATAATTAAATTTTTATGCAAAGATACTGCCTTTTAAAGTTTGGCGAACTAAAAGAGAAAAAAATTGAAGATAAAAAACCAAGACTATTCCAACTCCTGGACTAACAACCAAGCATCCTTATTGTCCTGAAGTTTTACTTCTCGAAGGGATTTGAGAGCCTCTTCTCTGCTCTCAAAAGTAGCATATACCACTTGATGAAGACCAAATTTATTCACACCAATAGTTCGTGCAGGATATCCTTTTTCCTTGAGGAGTTTAATTTTAGTAAGTGCATTTTCCTCCATTCTAAAAGCGCCGGCGATAAGGTGATAATTGCCTGCAGGTTTTTTTACCTCAAGGGTGAGAGAAGGAAGCGGTGTGTTTACGACAAAAGTGGCTTGCTGGATTTGATTTTCAACCAAAGAATTTGCCTTTTGTTTCTCAACGATATTGTGTTGGCTTACTTGAGAATTGTATAAATAAAGACCTCCCATACTTGACAAGCCAATGGCTAGTAATCCAATGGCTGCATATTTTATATAAGGAATCCTGCTTTTTTGAGGGGTAAAAAGCAATACAGGCTCTTCCTCTTTTTTCTTTTGAACTTCTCTTTCAACTTTTGAAGATACAAAGGAGCTTAAACCAAAAGCTTCGGTGAGAAAATTTGATGCCGTTTCAGGGATAAATTCAAGATAGGAATTTTGGTTGATTTTAAGTGAACCAACATTTGAAATAGAGATTGTCTCGCCTTTTTCTAGATTTTCTTTGAGTGTTTTTACTTCGGCTCTAAGGCGGAAAAGGGCAGCTTCATAGGTAATGTTTTTAGTTTTAGCAATGTGGTTTGCCAGCAATCCGTCATTGGTCTGTAAATGTCTATTAAAAGAAAGGGTTTTTGAAGGCGGATAAAATGTATGTGTCTTGGCATCAATAAATGCCGCTTTATTTTGGGTTAAAAAAGCACCCAATCCCGGCAGGATGACACATTCATACCTGTAGAGCAAATCGCTTATGTGATTAGATAAATTCATTTTAAACAAATTTACTGTTTTTTTTCATTTTCAATATTTAGAATCACATAAGTTTTTAACAATTCAATTTTTCTTGTATTTTTAGGGTTAACTCAAATGGAAATTGTGACAAAAAACGATTTATTTTATACGCTTGTTTTGCAAAAAGTGCCCAATTTGGGAGATGCCTCAGCAAAGAAATTAATACAAAAAGCGGGAAGTCCAGAAGCTGTTTTCAAGGAGAAAAAAAGCAATTTGATTAAAATAGATGGAATAGGGGCGTTTAAGTTAAAGGACTTAGGTAACAAAGATTTTTTTGCTTCAGCAGAAGAAGAAATTTCATTTATAGAAGAAAATGAGATTAAACCTTGCTTTTTTAAAGACGATGAGTACCCTGAAAAACTCAAGCACTGTATTGATGGTCCCATACTGTTTTTTCAGCGCGGAAACATCAATCTAAATAAAAAGCGAATCATTAGCGTGGTGGGAACCCGAAAAATAACCAGTTATGGAAGTTCTTTTTGCCAACAATTAATGGAGGATCTGGCTCCACTTGACCCCGTCATCGTCTCGGGCTTTGCTTATGGTGTTGATATAACAGCCCATAAAGCGGCTTTTAAAAACGGCTTGCAAACCATTGGCTGTCTAGCCCACGGTTTGAATCAAATATACCCAAAAACACATCAAAAATATGTCAAAGAAGTAGAACACCACGGCGGATTTATTACCGAGTTTTGGAGCAGTGATGTTTTTGACAGAACCAATTTTTTAAAACGCAACCGCATCATCGCCGGAATTTCTGAGGCAACCATCGTCATTGAATCTGCAGAAAAAGGAGGAAGCTTGGTGACTGCAGAATTTGCCAATTCCTATAACAGAGACGTGTTTGCCGTTCCCGGAAGGGTCAATGATAATCAAAGTAAAGGTTGTAATAACCTTATAAAATCGCAACGCGCTCATTTATTAACCTCAGCAGCAGATTTGGTCTATATTTTAAACTGGAAACTGGAAGAAAATAGACCCAAAGTGATTCAACAACAGCTTTTTGTTGAGCTTAATGAGGAAGAAAAAACGATTTTTAACTACTTAAAAACCCACCCCAAATCGCATCTTGATGCCATAGCGTTTGATTGCAATGTGCCCATATTTAGAGCCACTATACTACTATTAGATCTTGAATTAAAAGGACTTGTAAAACCTCTCCCCGGTAAAATATTTGAATTATTTTAAAAAAATTAAGAACTAAATGAAATATTTGTTACTTTTACTCTTATTAACTAAACAATTTAACGTTATGAAAAAAATTACTTTATCCTTATTTTCAATCGCAGTTTTGGCCTTTACAGGGCAAATGAATGCTCAACAAGCAGAGGTTGTTTCTGATTACAACCAAAACCCGCCTGTATCATCTGCTGAAGTCACTGACTTTAGTAACAGCAATCAGGTTATGGGAGGAATCATTTACAGCAATGGACCTTATTTTAATGTTGCCGGAGGTGGCTTTGGTGGAGCAGACCTTAGTTTACTGGAAAATATTTCAGTAGGTAATACTACCTTAGGAAATAATCATTCTACTTCTGGTGGTTTTAGAATTGCTGATGATTGGGTGGTTACAGAAACAGTTGAGGTTACTTCTATTGATTTCTATGCTTATCAAACCGGATCTACAACGACCTCAACTTTTACAGGAGCTACATTGGTAGTTTGGGATGGTGAGCCCGGAGTAGGCTCTGTAATTTATGGTGATGATGCAATCAGTGCATTGGTCAATACAGAGTGGAGTGGGGCATACAGGGCTTCTGAAACAACACCACAAGACAATGCAAGACCCATAATGAAAAACACTGTTGAAACTCCCGGATTAATATTAACACCCGGCACATACTGGATTGATTGGGATGCTGATGGCACTTTAGCTTCAGGCCCTTGGGCACCACCAATTGCCGCACCCCTTGGTACAGGTGCTTCAGGAAATGGAAAGATATTTAGCGCTGGGGCTTGGGGTGATGTACTTGATGGAGGTTCTGGAAATCCACTTGGCTTTCCATTTGATGTAACCGGTTCAGTTTTAAGCCTTATTGATAATTCTTTTGAAGGTTTTGCTTTCTATCCAAACCCAACAACAAATATTCTTAACGTAAGCGCTAAGTCAAATATTGAGAATATCTCTCTTTACAATGTATTGGGTCAGCAATTAATCAGTGTGACCCCAGACAGTCTTTCTGCTAAAGTTGATATTGCAAACTTAAGCACCGGAATGTATGTCATGAAAGCTACCGTTAATGGTAGTGTAGGAAGTTTCAATATTGTAAAAAGATAATAACATCTATTTTTAAAACCTAAAAACCTCTCAGTTTTGACTGAGAGGTTTTTTTATGGGATTAAAATCCCACTTTTTTCCTGACTCTTATTAAAACATCGGCAGCAACCAGTGAAGCTTTTTTCGACCCTAGCAATAGTGCATTCTCAAGCTCTCCTTTATTCTGCATAAGGTAGTTAAAACGAGTTCGTTGGTTTTCAAAACGGCTTAGTATCAATTCATAGAGCGCTTGTTTGGCATGACCATAACCATAATTTCCGCCTGAGTAGTTTTTCCTCATCATTACTATTTCCTCTTTTGAAGCAAGTAATTTGTACAAAGCAAAAACATTGCAAGTATCGGGGTTTTTGGGTTCTTCCAGTGGGGTGCTGTCTGTTTCAATACTCATTATTTGCTTACGCAACTGCTTCTCGGGCAGAAAAAGATTGATGGTGTTTTCTTTAGATTTGCTCATCTTGGCTCCATCAGTTCCCGGAACATACATACTTTCTTCCTGCACTTTGGCTTCTGGCAATACAAAAGTTTCACCATATTTTGCGTGAAAACGAGAGGCTACATCACGGGTCATTTCAAGGTGCTGCAGCTGGTCTTTGCCCACAGGGACAAACTGGGCGTCATACAATAAAATGTCTGCAGCCATCAACATGGGGTAGGTAAACAAGCCGGTATTGACATCTTCAAGACGGTCTGCTTTGTCCTTAAAAGAATGAGCCAAAGTGAGGCGTTGATAGGGAAACATACAACTCAAATACCAGGATAGCTCTGTCACTTGCGGGATGTCGCTTTGTCTGTAAAACACCGTTTTATTGATGTCAAGCCCAAAGGCGAGCCAGGTGGCGGCAACACTGTATGTGTTTTCACGTAAAGTAACTGGATCTTTAATTTGAGTGAGGGAATGCATATCTGCTATAAACAAATAACTATCGTTTTCCGGCTCGTTGGCCATTTCTATTGCAGGAACAATAGCTCCAAGTATGTTTCCCAGATGTGGTATACCTGTGCTCTGTATGCCGGTTAATATTCTTGCCATGGTATTGAATTATATCTTTAAAAAGAATTGAAACAAAGGTACTTTTTTTGTTTAAATGGTTCAATACAATTGTGTATTTTTGAGGTCTATGTTTCTAAAGAAGTATATTTTCATTCCGTTGTGGCGCATTTGGTTTTATGTGTTAATTGCTTTGACGATTGTTCTTCTATTTCCATTTCTCTTCATTAGCATTTTAAGAAAGGAATGGTATCCACGGTTTTTTGTTATTGCAAGAGTTTGGGCCACAATCATTTTGTTTGGAATGGGCTTTTTTCCTAAAGTGAAAAAAGAACAATACCCAGACCGAAACAAGAGCTATATGTTTGTGGCCAATCATACCTCGATGACAGATATCATGCTTATGCTATATGCTGTGAGAAATCCTTTTGTATTTGTAGGTAAAAAGGAATTGGGCAAGATACCTCTTTTCGGGTTTTTCTATAAACGCACCTGTATTTTGGTTGACAGGAACAATGCCAGAAGCCGTAAGGAAGTTTTTGACGCTGCACAGGAGCGTTTGAAAGCCGGCCTGAGTATTTGTATTTTTCCCGAAGGGGGTGTGCCAGATGATGAAGGTGTTGTTTTAGACACTTTTAAAGACGGTGCTTTTAGACTAGCCATTGACCATCAAATTCCCATAGTTCCTATGACATTTCACGATAATAAAAAACGCTTTTCCTATAACTTCTTCAGCGGTGGTCCCGGGAAAATGAGAGTGAAAAGCCATCAATTTGTTTTAACTGATGAGGTATCCATAGAAAACAAGCGAGGAGTAAAAGATGTAGTTAGAAACATCATTCTTACTGAACTGGAACAACCCACAATTTATTGAATATATTAAAAATAAAAAAAGCTACCCTTTGGCACAGCGAGTAGCTTTTTTAGTTTATTATTTTGTCAAACATAAAATAAAACAATAAACAGTCAACTAAATTAAACTTAACGTAATTAAAATCTGTAACTAAATCCACTGTAAACCCCCAGATAATAAGGCTTAAAGTCAATACTACTGTCTGAATAAGGATTGAGCTGATATTTAAACATGGGCTCAAGGTTGAAGACAAACCGATTGGAAAGCTTGTAATCAAAACCTAAGCCAACATTGGTACTAAAACTTACGTCGTTTAGATTGTTTGCACTCCCAATTTCGGTTTGAAAACCATCAGACGAAACGCTTACCTGATTGTTGTTTAAAAAAAGCGTACTCAATCCTCCCACCAGATTTACCCCAAATTTTTTATTCAACAAGCTGTATTTTAATTCTAACGGAATTTCAAAGTAATCTAACTCCTGTAGCATTGTTCCCGGTATCACACCATTGCGTGGGACAATCACTGTCCCATCCTCAGTTATTGTGGGCAAGTTTGACGACGACGGCTGTAAACTTCCTCGTGTTCCAACAGCCACTGTATATCCTTTGCCCTTAGAATTAATTGATTGTAAGCCCTCATTGGCAGAAGCGATAGCAAACTCGATATCATTTGTTGAATAGCTCAAATCCACTTTATTGATTCCTGTTCTTATGCTGAGTTTTTCATTGATAGCATAACTCACTTTTACACCATAGCTGAGGTTGACATCACCAGATTTTGAATTTTCTGAAAATTGTGCATCAATAGAAGAGCCGTTCCCAAGCGAACTGTAATAAACAGGAGCCACATTTGGGGCCACTTCCCAGCGATTGAAAGGAACTGGATTTGAAACAGTTAATGCTTTTTCGTTCTTTTCAGCAATGTAATCGATTAAAGAGGTTTTGTTTTCCTCTTTGATTTCAGATTGAGCAATAGTATTTTCTTCTTCCTTTATTCTTTTGGTTTCGGTTACATCTTGTTCAGGGGGCGTTTGGTCTGAGATTATGTTTTGTGCAATATCAGTTTTTACTGGTGGGTCTTCGGTTTTTAATTCATCTTTTGGAAACCTTGGGTCAATAAATTTTGGGCTTTGTTGAACGGCAATCTCTGAAGTAGATTTCTCGGTTTGTTTTTGTTTTTTTGGTAGATCGGTTTGTGAAATGGCTTCTTCAGAAATTGGAGAGAGTGTTTTTTGCTCTTTTTCCTTTAAATTTTTGGTATCAGAATCATCAGACAGAGTTGGTTCCGAACTTCCTTGAACGATAGCATTTGTTTCTTCAGAGCCTACAAATTGGGGTGTAGCGGGTGAGGAAATTTCAGTATCGTTTTGAGGGATTGTATCTTCTGAGGTAATTTCAGTTAAACCTGTGGGGTTGAAAAATAAACTTCCAACACTAAAAAACACCAATAAGGCAGCAGCAACACCTGCAAGTTTATACCATAGAGGCACAACTCGTTTGGATTGTTTTTTCTTTTGCAATGCAGCCGAGATATTTTCCCATACAGCTTGTGGTGGTGCCACTTCCATATTTCTGAATTGCTCTTTGAAAAGCCGGTCTAGTTGCTTTTTTGTTTTCATTTGTTAGTTGCTCTTTGCTTGAGCCGGTTTGCTTTCTTCAATTTTATTTTTTAAAATCATTCTTGCTCTTGCAAGATTTGATTTTGAGGTGCCCACTGTTATTCCCAGCATTTCTGCTACTTCCTGATGAGAATAATCATCGAGAACATATAAGTTAAAAACCATTCGATATCGGTCTGGCAAATCCTGTATTAACTTTAAAAGAAAATCAAGTGTGAAACTGTTTTCTTCAATTTCAACTTCAGGATCTTCAATCTGGTTTTCATTCACGATTTCAAAAAAACGCTCTTTGCGGTATTTTTGAAGTACTGTATTAACAGTTATACGCTTCATCCACCCTTCAAAAGAGCCTTTATGCTTGTATTGGCTTATATTTTTAAAAATAGTAAGAAATGCATCCTGGAGGTTGTCTTGTGCCTCAGTTGCATTGCGAGAATATTTTAGACATACAGCATAAAGTTTACTTGAATAAAGTGTGTACAACTCTCCTTGTGCTTTGATATCCTCTCGCTTACATTTTTCTATGAGCTCATTTAAAGCCAAACTTCCTCTTTTTTAAATGTGAAATAAACAGCACGGAGCTGTTAAAAAAAATGCATCTACAAGATTTCACTTAAAAACAAGGAACTTTACTTGTAGATGCAAATTAAGATGTTAGGTTGCGTTATTGTGTTTTTTTTAACTTTTTAACAAGGCAATTGCTTCTTTAATTTTTAGTTCCAATTCTTCAAAAAGCTCAGGATTGTCTAATAAAATTGCTTTTACAGCATCCCTGCCCTGTCCCAGTTTTGTGTCTCCATAACTAAACCAGGAGCCGCTTTTTTTGATAATTTCATAATCAACACCCAAATCAATAATTTCACCTACCTTAGAAATACCGGTGCCATACATAATATCAAACTCGGCCGTTTTAAAGGGAGGAGCTACTTTATTCTTAACGACTTTCACACGTGTTCTATTGCCTTGAATCTCACCATTACTGTCTTTTATTTGTGTGGATCTTCTTATATCTAATCTTACTGAAGCATAAAACTTTAATGCGTTTCCACCGGTAGTTGTTTCAGGGTTGCCAAACATCACCCCAATTTTTTCACGAAGCTGATTGATGAAAATTACGGTACAATGTGTCTTACTAATAGAACCGGTGAGCTTTCTCAAGGCTTGTGACATCAACCTGGCGTGAAGCCCCATTTTTGAGTCTCCCATTTCGCCTTCAATTTCACTTTTTGGCGTAAGCGCAGCTACAGAATCAATCACAACAATATCTATGGCACCACTGCGAATTAAATTATCTGCAATTTCAAGGGCCTGTTCGCCATTATCGGGTTGCGAAATGATGAGATTTTCAATATCAACACCCAGTTTTTCTGCATAGCCTCTGTCAAAGGCGTGCTCTGCATCTATGAATGCGGCAATACCACCCGCCTTTTGACTTTCTGCGATAGCATGAAGGGTCAAGGTTGTTTTTCCTGAGGATTCCGGGCCATAAATCTCAATGACACGCCCTTTGGGCAATCCATTCACTCCCAGAGCAATGTCTAGCCCAAGTGACCCTGTAGAAATCGACTCCACCTCTTGTACAGCCTGATCTCCCAGCTTCATTACCGCCCCTTTTCCATACGTTTTATCTAGTTTGTCTAAAGTAAGTTTTAATGCTTTTAATTTTGCGTCTTTCTCGTTGCTCATTTCTAATGATTTAGTGTAAATAGTTGTTGCTAAAATACTACTTCTTTTTGTGCATCACAACACAAGAGCGCAACCTTTTTGAATATTTTTCATCTTCAAAAAAAAGCACTATATTTCAAAATATAATGAGAACACTTAAACGCAACTTAATCTTGAATGCATCTGGTTTTGCTATTACAATTGCAATTTGCAGTAGTAGTAAAATCGATGGGGGCTGACGTTATTACGACTTTTATGCCGAAATTATAAAATTTAGTAATAACGAATTAGCCATTCGAAAAAAAGCATCAAAACTCATTTGATGCTTTTTTTGTTGATGAAAAGTGTTAATTCTCTTACTTTTGCAGCCTGTTCTTCCATTTAGAACAGTTTTTTTATTTTCTCACTTAAAACGTTTATAGCATGCAACTGTACAACACTTTAAGCGCAGATGAAAGAGCCGAGCTTATTGATAAAGCCGGCAAGCAACGACTCACATTGTCTTTCTATGCGTATGCAAAAATTGAAGACCCAAAAGCCTTTAGAGACGCCCTTTTTCTCGCTTGGAACCCCCTTGAAGTTCTGGGAAGAATCTATGTGGCCACCGAAGGTATTAATGCCCAGCTATCGCTTCCAGCAGACCATTTTTATGAGTTTAAAAAGCGTATAGAAGCCTATGAATTTATGAGAGGCATTCGTCTCAATATTGCTGTGGAACACGATGACTTCTCTTTTTTAAAACTCACCATCAAAGTGCGAAAAAAAATCGTAGCAGATGGACTTAATGACGACACCTTTGACGTGACTAACAAAGGCATCCACCTCAAAGCCAGAGATTTTAATGAATTACTCGATGACCCAAATACCATCGTTGTAGATATGCGCAATCATTATGAAAGTGAAATAGGTCACTTTAAAGGCGCCATCACTCCAGATGTAGAAACTTTCAGAGAGTCGCTTCCCATTATAGAGAAACAACTTGAAGCACACAAAGAAGATAAAAATCTCTTGATGTATTGCACCGGTGGTATACGCTGTGAAAAAGCAAGTGCCTTTTTTAAGCATAAAGGATTTAAAAATGTCTATCAACTGGAAGGTGGAATTATTGAGTACACCCGTCAAATCAACGAGCAAAAACTCCCTAGTAAATTTATAGGTAAAAACTTTGTTTTTGATCATCGTCTGGGAGAACGCATTACAGAAGATATTATCTCAAGATGTCACCAGTGTGGTGCGCCCTGTGATGACCATACAAATTGTGCAAACGACGGATGTCATCTTCTCTTTATTCAGTGTGAATCCTGTAAACAAAAAATGGAAAACTGTTGTTCTTCAGACTGTTTAGAGGTAATTAATCTACCGCTCGTAGAACAAATTAAACTTAGAAAAGGACAACAAGTGGGCAATAAAATATTTCGAAAAGGAAAATCTCCAGCCTTAAAATTTAAAAACTCCGGTCAGCTTTCAGACACCCCTTTGGCTAAAGCCGAAAAGAAAAAAGACAAAATCATAAAAGCGGCCCTAAAAAAAGAAATCATTGGGAAAGGGCAACATTATTATACCAAATCTCAGGTGGGTATGTTTTTAATGGAAAGCGGCGAGATTAACACAGGGGACACTTTGCTCATTAGTGGACCCACCACCGGCAAACAAGAAGTCAAGATTCAAGAGATGCACGTGAATGGTATATCATCAAAAAAAGCGGTTGCAGGAGATAAAGTAACCCTTCAATTGCCTTTCAGGTTGAGAATGTCAGATAAAGTATATAAGCTTTTGTAGAATTTCAGATAAAGCTTTTGATGTTTTATTAACTTCAATTCAAAAATACTATCTTTACCCTTAGAGAAAATTTTTTAAAAGCAACGTGATTTAGTTCACTTTCAAGATATTTATTTTATGGGCTGTACAAGCTGTTCAACATCAACAAATGGCCAACCCAAGGGCTGCAAAAACAATGGCACTTGTGGCACAGACGGCTGTAATAAACTTACTGTTTTTGATTGGCTGGCAAACATGTCTTTGCCAGAAAACCAAGCGCCTTTTGACTATGTAGAGGTGCGATTTAAAAACGGCAGGAAAGATTTTTACCATAACACAGAAAATTTATCATTAGCTGTTGGCGATGTTGTTGCCACCGAGGCGGCTTCCGGTCATGACATAGGACTGGTTTCGCTAACCGGTGAGCTCGTGCGTATTCAAATGAAAAAGAAAAGACAAAAAATAGACGAGACGCATCAAAAAGTTTACAGAAAAGCTTCCCAGCGCGACATTGACATCTGGCAAAAAGCAAGAGACAGGGAAGAAACCGTAAAGGTAAGAGCACGTCAAATAGCCATCAGACTCAATTTGAGAATGAAAATTTCTGATGTTGAGTTTCAGGGAGATGCATCAAAAGCTATTTTTTATTACACCGCAGAAGAACGAGTAGATTTTAGAGAACTCATCAAAGAATTTGCACACGAGTTCAACACCCGCATTGAGATGAAACAAGTGGGTTTTAGACAAGAAGCGGCACGTCTTGGCGGAATAGGCTCCTGTGGCAGAGAACTTTGTTGTTCTACCTGGTTAACAGATTTCAGGTCTGTAAACACATCTGCTGCCCGTTATCAACAGCTTTCTCTCAATCCGCAAAAACTGGCAGGTCAATGTGGAAAGTTAAAATGCTGTTTAAATTATGAGTTGGATATGTACCTGGAAGCACTTGAAAATTTTCCGAGTATTGATACCAAACTCTTAACAGAAAAAGGAACTGCAGTTTGCCAAAAATTAGACATTTTTAAAGGAGTACTGTGGTACTGCTATGAAGGAGAATGGATGAACTGGTTTGAGATCAAAGCCGAAAAAGCCAACGAAATAATTGCTTTAAATAAACAAAACAAAAAAGCAGTAAGTCTCGAAGCTTTTGTTGCAGAAGCCGCTTATTCAGAGGAAGCTGTCTATAACAATGTTGTGGGACAAGATAGTTTAACGCGTTTTGACAAACCAAAACGGTCAAAAAAACGTCAGAAGAATCAAAAAAGAAAAAAAAGAAATCACCAAAAAAATGATTAAAAATGCATTCTTTTTTCTTTTTGCCGGGCTCTTGCTGAGTTGCCAATCAAACGAAATTCACAGTGACTTTGTCACCATGCCAAATCATTGGCCTCTTGATCAAACCCTTGAGTTTATTGTCCCTCAAATGGATTCATTGTCTAGCTATAATTTATTTTTTACAGTTAGAAACACAAATGAATTTAAATATAGTAATCTATTTCTCATTGCGGCCATTCATTTCCCAAACGGGAAAGTAATACAAGACACTCTCGAGTACCAAATGGCCAATCCTGATGGCACCTGGTTGGGAACGGGAAACAGAGTCAAGGATAATAAATTGTGGTATAAAGAGAACATCCGGTTTTTTGAGGACGGAAATTATAAAATCAGGCTGAGGCACGCGATGCGCAATAACGCTTCAATTATGGGCGTTAATAAGCTTGAAGGGATTACAGATGTGGGGTTTGTTATTGAAAAAAGTGAGACCGAAAGATAAAAAGGTATGGCAAAACAAAAAATAAAAAAATCAACTTCGGGAAACTGGAAATACATCAAAAGGTTTTGGTTGACTATTGGCGTGGGTCTAATCTTTATAGCGCTTATGTTCTTATTGGCCTCTTGGGGAGCTTTTGGAGCATTACCCACTTTTGAAGAATTGGAAAACCCGGAAACCAACCTCGCCACAGAAATTGTGTCTTCAGATGGTCAAACACTCGGTAAATTTTACCGGGAAAACAGAACACCGGTTCAGTATGAAAATCTTCCTGAACATCTTATTCAAGCACTTATTGCAACTGAAGATGAACGCTTTTACAACCATTCAGGCATCGACGCAAAAGGCTTCGCAAGAGCCGTTTTCTATTTGGGGAAAAAAGGAGGAGCCAGCACCATCACACAGCAATTGTCCAGACAACTTTTTACGGGAGTGCGTTCAAAAAATGTGTTCCAGGCAGTAATCCAAAAAATGAAAGAGTGGGTCATTGCAACCCGCCTGGAGCGTCAATATACAAAAGAGGAAATCCTCACGATGTACCTTAATAAATATGACTTTTTAAACCAGGCCGTAGGAATACGCTCAGCGTCACGTATCTATTTTGGAAAGGAGCCAAAAGAACTTAATACCGAAGAGGGCGCAATGCTAGTAGGGATGTTAAAAAACTCCTCGCTATTCAATCCTTTGCGAAGAGAAGAAATGGTACTTCAGAGAAGAAACGTTGTTTTAAAGCAAATGGAGAAGAATAACTTTCTTACAACAGCAATGAAAGACTCATTGCAACAACGTCCATTAGGGTTAAACTACACTCCCGAAGGGCACGATGAAGGATTAGCAACTTATTTTAGAGAATATGTGAGAGCTGCTATTCAAAAATGGATTGATGAAAATCCCAAAATAGATGGAACCAAATACAACATATATCGAGATGGACTAAAAATCTTCACCACCATCGATTCCAAAATGCAAGAGTATGCAGAAAAAGCAGTTCACGAGCATCTAATGAACCTTCAAAGAGAATTTGACAAGCAAAACGTGAACAACAAAACGGCTCCTTTCAGAGGAATCACCCCCGAAGAAACAGAGAGCCTTTTGAACAATTCTATGAGACGCAGTGACAGATGGCGCATTTTGAAAGAACAAGGAATGACTGATGAAGAAGTCAAAAATACTTTTTATAAAGAAGCTGAAATGAAAGTCTTTTCGTGGAAAGGGGATATAGACACCATTATGAAACCCATCGATTCCATAAAATACTACAAATCTTATTTACAAGCTTCTATGATGTCCATGAATCCACAAACAGGTGAAGTAAAAGCCTGGGTGGGCGGCATCAACTACAAGCATTTTAAATATGATATGGTAAAACAAGGAAAACGCCAAGTAGGTTCTACCTTCAAGCCTTTTGTCTATGCCACGGCTATAGATCAATTGCATATGTCACCCTGTGATACCTTGCCCAATACGCCCTATACGATTGAAGAAGGAAAATATGGTCTTTTAAAACCCTGGACACCCAAAAATGCAGGTGATAAATATGGAGGAATGGTGAATTTAAAAGTAGCCCTAGCAGAGTCTCATAATGTAATTTCTGCAAATCTAATTGACAAAACGGGGCCAGCACCCGTGATAGATTTGGTAAAAAAACTGGGCATCGACACTTCAGAAATGGCTACAGGGCCAGCCATCGCTCTTGGCACAACAGATATTAGCGTGTTTGAGATGGTAGCCGCATATAGTGTTTTTGCAAATGAAGGTGTTTATGTAGAACCCGTGATGGTCTTTAGAATAGAAGACAAAAACGGAACCGTTTTGTTTCAACATATTCCCGAAACGCGTGATGTGATTAGTGCAGAGAGTGCCTATGTGACCACCAGCCTGATGGAGGGTGTCACACAAGGAGGCTCGGGCGGGAGATTGAGAAGAACCTGGTCAAATGAATTTTATGACAGCGTAATGACCGGCTACCCCTATGCCTTTACAAACCCAATTGCCGGTAAAACCGGAACAACACAAAATCAAAGCGACGGCTGGTTTATGGGAATGGTTCCAAACCTGGTTACCGGAGTTTGGGTGGGAGGTGAAGACAGGTCTGTTAGGTTTCCCACCATTACTTATGGACAAGGAGCTACTATGGCACTTCCCATCTGGGGCTACTTTATGAAAATGTGTTATGAAAACGAGAGTTTAGAGGTTTCTAAAGACCCTTTTAAAAGGCCAAGCAATCTTTCAATAGAAACAGATTGTAGTAAATGGAAGCAAGGCCAGGATCGAGACGAACTATTAGAAGAATTTAGTTTTTAAAACAGGAATATGATACACAAAGAAATTTCAGGCGTAGAAGAAGCGTGTAAAGATGTTAAAGACGGCATGACACTTATGTTTGGTGGGTTTGGCTTAAGCGGTATTCCCGAAAATGCCATTGCATATTTGGTAAAAAAAGGAGTTAAAAACCTAACCTGTATTTCAAATAATGCCGGAGTAGATGATTTTGGATTGGGATTATTGCTTCATAAAAAACAAATCAAAAAAATGATTTCTTCTTATGTGGGTGAAAATGCAGAATTTGAGCGACAAATGTTAAGCGGTGAACTCGAAGTAGAACTGATTCCACAAGGAACACTCGCCCAACGCTGCCAGGCTGCTCAAGCCGGTTTCCCGGCATTTTATACCCCCGCGGGATATGGAACCGAAGTTGCAGAAGGAAAAGAAACACGAGAGTTTAACGGCAAATGGTATGTTTTAGAAAAAGCCTTTGAAGCAGATTTTGCCTTTGTTAAAGCATGGAAAGGCGATACTGCCGGAAATTTAATTTTTAAAGGAACCGCCAGAAACTTTAACCCCAACATGTGTGGAGCCGCAAAAGTGACGGTCGCCGAAGTAGAAGAACTTGTTCCCGCCGGCGAGCTTGACCCCAACCAAATTCATATTCCCGGAATCTTTGTACAACACATTTTTCAGGGAGTGAATTATGAAAAGAGAATTGAGCAACTTACAGTAAGAAAACGAAATTAATCATGGGCTTAACAAAAGAACAGATAGCACAACGCATCGCCAAAGAAGTGAAAGACGGTTACTATGTCAATCTTGGTATTGGTATCCCTACGCTGGTAGCAAACTTTGTGCGTGATGATATTGATGTTGAATTTCAAAGTGAAAACGGTGTTTTAGGAATGGGACCCTTTCCTTATGAAGGAGAAGAAGACCCCGATCTCATCAATGCCGGAAAACAAACCATTACAACATTGCCCGGCGCTTCCTTTTTTGATTCTGCAATGAGTTTTTCTATGATTCGTGGTCAACACGTTGATTTGACTATACTAGGCGCTATGGAAGTAGATGAAAATGGTGACATTGCGAATTGGAAAATACCGGGTAAAATGGTCAAAGGGATGGGAGGAGCTATGGACCTTGTGGCTTCCGCCGAAAATATTATTGTAGCAATGATGCATACAAACAGAGCCGGCGAATCCAAACTATTGAAAAAATGTTCTTTACCACTTACCGGAGTAAATTGTGTAAAGAAAGTTGTCACCGATCTGGCTGTACTTGAAATAACCGATAAAGGATTTAAACTTTTGGAGCGAGCACCGGGAGTTTCTGTCGAAGAGATTCAAAAAGCAACTGAAGGAACTCTAATAATCGAAGGTGAAATCCCTGAAATGAAATTTTAAAAACCAACATATTACAACTATTTAGCTCCTTCTTTAGGAGCTTTTTTTATACCTAAATGAGGGAAAATACCACACAAATGTTAAAATAAAGTGTATTTTATCGAATAAATATGTTTTTTATCGTCAAAATGAGAATTTTGTTCGCATATTAGCAGTCCCAAAATCAACCAGCTTACTTAACCTAAGCTATGTGAGTTAGAAAAGTAAAAAAACAAAAGGATTGAAAAGATGGCAATAGTCAAAAAACATTTTCAGGTATTGCACAAAAAAGTTAAACCTACTTTAATTTTAGTTAATAGTGTGCTTTACGTTTCCAAAAAAGTTTTTTTATTGATGTAACTTAAAATAAACCCCGAATCTGTTGACATTTTCAGATTTAAAGGTCAATCCCGCTCTTTGTGAGGTTAGAGCGGGATTTTTTTATTCCCTATTCCCGCGAATGCGGGAATCTTATTTATTAAGGTAAGTTTGATATAAGAAAGCATACAGCTTAGGTGACTTATAGTTTTTTGAACAAACAGCAAAAGTCATAGTTTGAAGTAATACCAGATAAATCAGCGTTTCTCAGTCATATCAGCGTTATCTACGTGCTATTTTCAATTTATGGGTGCAATATAGCACGCGGATTACGCAAATTTTCAGGGATAAAAAATTAAATCGAATTCAGGTTAATTAAGTGTAGAATTATTTCCCTTTTGGAATCGCATCAATTAACTTTTTAGTGTAATTCCTCATAGGATTAGCATAAATTTCATCCGCCTCTCCAATTTCCTCAATTTTTCCTGCATTCATTACCATGAGTTGGTCGGCCATAAATTTTACAACGGCCAGGTCATGAGAAATAAAAAGGTAGCTGAATCCATATTTATCTTTTAGCTCATTTAAAAGATTTAAAACCTGGGCCTGAACAGAAATATCAAGTGCTGAAACAGATTCATCACAAATAATTAATTTTGGATCAACAGCAATGGTCCTGGCAATGCCCACACGCTGCCTTTGACCGCCCGAAAGTTGATGAGGATACCGGTAATAAAACTCAGCACTTAACCCAACCTGTTCTAAAAGTTCAATAACCTTTTCTTTTCTCTTTTTGTCACTATAATGTAGTTTATGAACTTTCATGGGCTCCAAAATGGCCTCTCCAATCAAAACTCGTGGATTAAGAGAAGAGTAGGGGTCTTGAAAAATAATTTGTATTTCTTTTCGAAATTCTTTAAAATCTCTTTCGCTTAACGCGGAAATATTTTTCCCCTTGTAAAAAATGAATCCTGAAGTTGCTTTATCAAGCTGAAGAATCGCTTTACCAAGCGTGGATTTGCCACAACCTGATTCTCCTACAAGACCTAAAGTTTCACCTTCATAAAGCTCAAAACTAACATCATCAACCGCTTTGGTAACTTTCTGATTTCTAAAAATACCAACAGATGAATAGTATTCTTTTTTTAGATTCCGAACTCTTAGTAAAGGATCTTGACTGTATATTTTCTTGTGCTTTGCAGCCCGTTGAGGCGCTAATACAAATTTTGAAGAAACTTTGTTTTCTAAAAAATCCTGAACTGTCGAGAGCTTTTCCCGCCTTTGTTTTAAACTGGGGCGGGCATGTATTAAAGCCTTGGTGTATGATTGTTTTGGGGTGATAAAAATTTCCTGTACAGTTCCTTGTTCAACAATTTCTCCCTGATACATCACCAAAATTCTGTTTGCGATTTCTGATACCAAAGTCAAGTCGTGTGAGATAAAAATGATACTCATTTCAGTCTCTTTCTGAAGCTCTTTTAAAAGTAAAATGATGTCCTTTTGAACGGTAACATCCAGTGCAGTTGTTGGCTCATCGGCTATTAAAATTTTGGGTTTGCAGGCAATGGCCATCGCAATCATTACCCGTTGCATTTGCCCGCCACTTATTTGATGAGGGTATTTGTTATATATCTCTTCGGGCTCGGGAAGTTTCACTTTATCAAAAAGAGCGAGGGTTTCTTTTTTTGCCGCAGAATTTGATATCTGTTTGTGATTTATGAGTATTTCTGAAACTTGATTGCCACAGCGCATTGAAGGGTTTAAAGCGCTCATAGGTTCCTGAAAAATCATAGAAATCTGATTTCCCCTTATTTTTTGAAGTTCTTTTTCTGTAAGCTTTTGAAGAGATTGTCCTTCAAATAGTATTTTTCCATTTTTTATTTTGGAAATATTCTTTGGGAGTAAACCCATTATCGATAGTGTCGATACAGACTTCCCTGAACCGGATTCCCCCACAATACCCAAGATCTCATTTTTATTCAAATTGAATGAAACAGACTTTACTACCTCATTTTCCTCTTTCCCCGAAAAAAAGGAAATAGACACGTCTTTAATAATCAAAAGGGAATCGCTATTCATAGCTCAAATATAACAGTAATTAAAAAGGTTTTCAAAGAAAAACCAAAATTGAAATTAATAAATATTTAATAAACTTATTAACAATTTGCGTATTTCAACGATAAAAATATCAATTAAACTATTATTTTTTTATTTTTAAGTTCTATTTAATTTTAGTCAAAGAACTATAAAGTTAAACAAACCCTATTATTGTCTAATTAATCCAATTTTTTTATGAAAAATTTTGTCTCAAAGAGTAAAATAGTCCTTTCTGTTTTACTCCTTAGTTGCACCCTTGTTTTTTCACAAACAAAAGAAGAACAGGAATTAATAACCTCTCGTTATGATTTACAGAAGCTAAATCAATTAGAAAGTTCGTTTTCAAGCCAAGAATTACAGCAAAAACAAACTGCGATTCAATTTGCTCAGCAAAAAGGTATTCAAACAAGAATTACACTTGAAGATGGAGGTATAGCAGAACTTCAACGTGTTGATCCTGATGGAAGTTTGATTTACTACCGCACTCTCAACGTTGCAGCGGCACTTTCAACCAGAACCAATCATCTTAACTCAGGAGGCTCTCTAGGGCTTAACTTAATGGGTCAAAATATGAGAGCATATGTTTGGGACGGTGGTCATGCCAGAGCTTCTCACCAAGAGTATGATGGTGCAGGAGGAACAAACAGATATAGTGTGGCAGATGGTAGCACCTCTTTAAATTTTCACGCAGCACACGTTACCGGAACGATTATGGCTTCCGGGGTAGTTGCCAGTGCAAAAGGGATGGCACCCCATGCACTTGTTTCTGGATATGACTGGAACAGTGATTTATCTGAAGCCACTTCAGCTGCCGGAAATGGGATGCTCATTTCAAACCACTCTTATGGTTTTCGTTCAGACTTAGTTCCAGACTATTATTTTGGAGCTTATATCACAGACTCCAGAGATTGGGATGCACTTCATTACAATGCTCCTTATTATTTAATGGTTGTCGCTGCCGGAAATGACGGAACAACAAACTACAATGCAGCTCCTTTAAACCCAAGTTTTCCACAATATGATAAACTAACGGGTCATTCTACCTCAAAAAATAATATGGTGGTAGCCAGTGCACAAGACGCCAATGTAAATAGTAACGGAGATTTAATCTCTGTAAGTATTAGCTCTTTCAGTAGCCAAGGGCCTACAGACGATTTAAGAATCAAGCCTGATATTACCGGAAACGGGCAAGGAGTTTATTCCACTTATCAAAACAGTGACAATGCTTACAATAGTATTTCGGGCACGTCAATGGCATCACCCAATGTGGCTGGTACTTTGCTCCTGCTTCAAGAGCATGCCAATAACGTAAACGGAAACTATATGCGTTCTGCTACATTAAAAGGTCTGGCTTTGCACACTGCAGATGATGCGGGTATGACAGGCCCCGATGCTATTTTTGGGTGGGGATTGTTGAACGCAAAACGCGCCGCTGAAGCCATTTCAAACAATGGAAATGAATCTCTTATAAGCGAGTTGACTTTATTTCCGGGTCAAACTTTTACCATAGAAGTTGACAGTGATGGCGTAAACGCCCTTATGGCATCAATCTCCTGGACAGATCCTGCCGGCACTGCTACCACAGCAACAAACAATTCAACACCCCGATTGGTAAATGATTTAGACATAAGAATTACTCAAAGCGGAAACACTTATTACCCCTGGAGACTCACCGGCGTGAATACCAATGCCAATAATGGCGATAACAATCGCGATCCTTTTGAGCGTGTTGATGTGGCTAATGCTTCGGGAACCTATACCATTACCGTGACACACAAAGGAAGTCTTTCCGGCGGAAGCCAAAACTACTCTTTAATTATCACCGGAATATCAAGTGAACCTATTGCCTGTACCGCAACTGTACCCTCGGGATTAACGCCTTCCGGCGTGGGAACTACCTCAGCAATCTTATCCTGGAACAGTGTTGATGGTGCTAGCTATGATTTGAGATACCGCGTTCAAGGGACTTCAAACTGGACGACAGTAGCCGTTTCTGGTACAACTACGACGCTTTCAGGACTTTCTGCAAATACCGCTTATGAAGCTCAGGTGAGAAGCAAATGTCCTGATGGAACCAATTCAAATTATTCATCTTCAACAACATTCACCACACAAGAAGTTCAATTAGAATATTGTGCTTCTCAAGGAACTAATGTGAGTGATGAATACATAAGCCGGGTACAACTCAACACCATAAACAACCCATCAGGTTCCGGTAACGGGTATTCAGACTTTACAAATATTTCAACAGATCTCACAGCCGGGGATTCATACTCAATCACAGTAACCCCCACCTGGACGGGAACAGTGTATGCTGAAGGGTATGCCGTCTGGATAGATTACAACAATGATGGAGATTTTACAGATGCCGGTGAACTGGCATGGTCGCAGTCACCAACAACTGCAAGCCCTGTAAGTGGAAGCTTTACGGTACCTGCCGGAGCTGTTGAAGGCTCCACCAGAATGAGAGTGTCCATGAAATATAATGGCATACCCACATCGTGTGAAACGTTTACCTGGGGTGAGGTAGAAGACTACACAGTGAATATTGTAGCAGAAGGTCCTGATACACAGGCACCAACAGCACCAACGAACCTTACAGCATCAAACATTACTCAAACCACAGTTGATTTATCCTGGAATGCTTCTACCGATAACGTGGGCGTAGTGGGTTATGATGTGTATATGGGAAGTTCTTTACTGGGAACAGTTACAGGAACCACAGCAACAGTTACCGGTTTGACAGCAAGCACTTCATATAGCTTTTCTGTGAGAGCTAAAGACGATGCCGGCAATATCTCACCGGCTAGCAATACGGTTAATGTTACAACGCTCGCTCCACCAGATACGCAAGCCCCAACAGCCCCAACAAATCTAACGGCCTCTAATGTTACTCAAACAACGGTTGATTTATCCTGGGGAGCCTCGACAGATAATGTGGGAGTCGTGGGCTATGATGTATATCAGGGAGCAACACTATTGGGAACGGTTACCGGAACATCCGCTTCGGTAACGGGATTAACCGCAAGTACAACCTATAGTTTTTCTGTGAGAGCAAAGGATGCTGCAGGCAATATTTCTCCTTCAAGCAATGTGGTTTCGGTCACAACCCTTGGAAATACCGTCACCTATTGTACATCACAAGGAAACAACTCTAGTGATGAATGGATTCAACGTGTGCAACTGGGAAGCATTAATAACAACTCAGGAAACAATGGAGGTTATGCTGATTTTACAAATATTTCAACAACCCTTGTTAAAGGAACGAGCAATACAATTACAATTACTCCGGGCTGGTCTGGAACACGATACAGAGAAGCTTATCGGGTTTGGATTGATTACAATCAAAATGGAGTTTTTGATTCCAATGAGTTGGTTTACAACAGAACCAGAACAAATGCTACCTCAGTGAGCGGAAGCTTTACCGTTCCTACAACTGCGCTTAATGGTCCAACAAGAATGCGTGTTTCAATGAAATACAATGCCAGCCCAACAGCGTGTGAAATTTTTGCCTGGGGTGAAGTGGAAGATTATACGGTTGTTATTTCATCAAATGGGGGTCAAAATTATGGACAGACATTCTTTGATGATTCTTTAGCTGAGTTTGTGATTTATCCAAACCCAGTAAAAGGAAGTGTTCTAAACTTACAGCTTAAGGAAGCTGTTGGCTCTGAAGTGAGAGTTTTAAATGTATTAGGTCAAATTGTATCTCAACAAGCATTTGATACGACACTCAATGTTTCTCAATTGAATAGCGGGGTCTATTTTGTTGAGGTAAAAACAGCAGACGGACAAACGTTGAGAAAACGCTTTATAAAAGAATAAGTAGTTTGTTTAACCTAAAAAAAAAGCCCGCAAATCGCGGGCTTTTTTATTTAAACAGAAATAATTTCATCTTGTGTTAAGATGTCTTCATTGCGCAAGCGCAGAAAAACCTGAGCCACTGCAACAGTATCCTTTTCGCAATAGCGAATTATGCGGTCAATGTCTTTGTCTTCATAATAAACCCGTCGCACTTCACTGCCATCAATATCATCTTTAGGTGAAGGAATATCCAATATGTGAGTAAGAAGTTTTAGGGAGGTAAAATGTTTGTAATCGCCAAATTTCCAAAGCTCCAGTGTGTCCAAATGAGGCACTTCCCAAGGTTTTTTCCCGAAAAGGTTTAGTTTAGCAGGGATTTCAACACGGTTGATAATCATTCTTCTTGCGATGTAGGGAAAGTCAAATTCTTTTCCATTATGCGCACACAGAAGGTGTTGAGGTCTGTTGAAATGAGTCTCAAGCAAATTTTTAAAGTCTTTGAGCAATTGCACTTCATTTCCTGAAAAAGTGGTCACCCTAAAATTCCTGATGTCGCCTTTTTCAACAAAATAGCCCACTGAGATACAGATAATTTTACCAAATTCTGCCCAAATGCCTGCCCGATCATAAAAATCTTCAGTAGTATGTTCATCGCGGCGCTGGTATTCAGTTTTCTTTTCCCAAAGTAGTTTTAAGGAGTCATCTAGTTCTTCAAATGACTCGTGAATGGGCACTGTCTCGATGTCGAGAAAAAGGATGTTTTCTAAGTTGATTTTGTGAATCATAGCTAGTTATTTAATTCAGCATCTCAAACGCCTCCTCCATATAAATTACAAAGTTTTTAGGATAGGTTTCAATACCGTCTGTATCACCTTTTGAGTGGCCAAGACGAACCACAATGATATTTTCTTTAGGAAAAACAATCACATATTGACCTAAGTGACCACGCATGGCAAAGAATTCTTTGCCTTGACTTTCACCCAACCAAAATCCATATCCATAAGGCGCTCCCTCAAAGCGAGGGGTGATAGATTTTGCCACAAAAGCAGAATCGAGTAGTTGTTGGTTTTGCCACTTTCCACGGTCTTTATAAAGCTTCCCAAAACGGGCAAAGTCGCGTGCGTTTGACGCAAAACAACAATAGGCTTTTACCATCTCGTTCTTTTCACTATCCACCTGCCAAAGAGCATCGTGCTCTGCGCCTAAGGGTTTCCAGAAGCTTTCAGAAAAGTAATCGGCGATTTTTTTACCGCTTGCTTTTTCAATTACCATAGCGAGCAATTGGGTGCTTCCGCTCAGGTATTTGTATTCTTTGCCGGGTTCTTCTACAATGTCCAACTCAAGCATCATTTCATCAAGATCGTCATAAAAGTAGGCTTTTGTTGTGATGGAAAACGGGCTGTAATAGCGCTCGTCCCAGTCCAGCCCTGAAGCCATTGATGACAAGTCGCCCACGGTGGTTTTTGCTCCTTTATATTTAGGGAAAAAATCACTCAGGGGTTGATCAAGACTTTCTATATGGCCATCCATGATGGCTTTGCCCAACAAGCCCGAAATAAAACTTTTTGCCATCGAGAAAGAGTTTGTTTTGCTGTTTTCATCAAATCCATCATAATAGGTTTCATACCAAATACTGTCATTTTTAATGATGAGATAAGCGATGGTGCCGGCTTCTTGGTGGGTTTTAAGTAGTTTTTCTGTCGGCTGAACCGTGTTGTAGTCTTGATGATTGGGCCAGAGAATTGTTTTTTTACCGGTTTTTACAACCACATTATCAAAGGCTTTGTAATCTTCCAGAAATGCGGTGGAGTGGCCTTTTAGATAAATGGTGCGTACTGCTTTGAGTAGATAATCAACATTAAAAATGTAAGCTAGTGCCACAGCGATAAGCACTATTGAAAGTAAAAAAATGAAAAAGCGTTTAAGAAACTTCATAGGAATGGATTTGTTCTTATAAAAGTAACAAAAAATGTTTAGTAAAGAGAATTGTTAAAATAAGGAAGTTTGCCCGGGAGGATTTTCATGTTCCAAAAGCCATTTTTTGCGCCATAAACCACCTGCATATCCTGTCAAAGAACCATCTGAACCAATCACTCTATGGCAGGGTATTACAATCCACAGTGGGTTTTTGCCGTTGGCAGCTGCTACAGCTCTTAGGGCTTTTTCATTGCCTAGCTTTCGCGAAAGCTCAAGATAAGTGGTCCTTTCTCCGTAAGGGATTTCTAAAAGTGTTTTCCAAACTTTTTGTTGAAATGGAGTGCCTTGAAGGTTCAGTTTTAGTAGAAATGTTTTGCGCTCTTTGGCGAAATATTCTTTAAGTTGTTGAACAGCATCAATTAGTGAGGGGTGAATTTCAAAGGTATCCACATGGGTTTCTTTTAGAATGGAAACGGAGGACAAGCCCAACGCGTCGCCTTTTATTTCAGCAATGCCTATGGGGGTTTGCAAAAAAGCAGTCTCCATTTTAAAATTGGTTTAAAAACTGAATGCGTTTTTCAATGGGTGGATGGGTAGCAAACAACCCTCCCAGACCTCCTTTAAAACCCAGGGTATGATCTTTTGGAGTGTTTACAATAAAGAGATGCTGCACATCTTCACTTTTCACTTTCACGTGATGATTGGAACTGATTTTGTTAAGTGCAGAAGCCAGCGCCCAGGGTTTTCGGGTCATTTCGGCGGCACCGCTGTCTGCCATATATTCTCTTTTTCGACTTAAAGAAAACCGAAAAAGGAGCGTAAACAAATAAGCTACTGTCGAGACGATCATAATGATTAAGACGAGTTTGCCGGCGTCTCTGTTTCTTGAACTTCCTGAGTAAAGCACATTTCTGAAAGCAAGTTGTGATACAAATGAAAAGATGCCTACAAAAATAATGCTTACCACCAGCAAGCGCACATCTTTGTTGCGAATGTGCATCAACTCGTGGGCAATAACGCCTTCAAGCTCATCATCATCCAGTGTATCAATAATTCCTTGTGTGAGTGTTACGGTAAAATCTTTGGTTTTTAAGCCGCTTGCATAGGCATTTAAAACCGGGCTGTCTATAACTTGCAGTTTGGGCATTTGCATCCCCACGCTCATGCAGAGGTTTTCGGTAAGGTTGTAAACGCGCATATTTTCTTTTCGCGAAAGCGAGCGCGCTCCGGTTGATGCAGCAATCATTTTACCGTGTGCAAAATAAGCAATTAAAAACCAGATTAAAACACCTCCAACAATAAGCGGGGTAACACTGTAGAATAAGTCTAGGGTGCCTTCTAAATTTGGGTTTCCAAACTCGTCATAACTCATAAAATAAACTACAGCAAAAACGGAAGCTAATATCAACAAGGGAAATGCAAGTAACAACAGGACTGATTTTCTGTTGTTGCTTCTTATTTGTTGCTGAATTCCAACAAATTTCACGCTTTAAAATTTAATTTCCGGAGCTTTATCCAGTTGTTCTCTTTGGGTATCGCCCAGGTCAAACATTTTTTCGGTTTTAAAACCAAACATTCCTGCAAAGATGTTGTTTGGAAATTTTTGAACGGCGATATTGAGTTCTTTAGTTGCCGCATTAAAAAATCTTCTCACGGCAGCAAGCTTGTTTTCAATGTCTGCCATCTCGTTTTGAAGTTGCATAAAGTTTTCGCTGGCTTTCAAGTCCGGGTAGGCTTCTACTTGAATATTAAGTCCTCTCAAGGCAACGCTAAGTTCTTGTTCTGCGTCGATTTTTTCATCAACTCCTTGGGCATTCATAGCGCGTGTACGGGCTTTTGTGATGGCTTCAAAAGTGCTGCGTTCGTGCTCCATATATCCTTTGACTGCTCCCAATAATTGTGGGATTAAGTCGTGACGTTGTTTGAGTTGTACGTCAATGTCTGCAAAGGCATTCTCTCTGTGATTTCTTAAACTAACGAGGCTGTTGTACATCCCTGCCAGAAAAAGACCTAATACAACTACAATTCCAAGAATTACTAATAATGTCATTGTGATAAATTAATTGGTTTATTCAAATATAGATAATTTTGGGTTACCTTGAAGAAATTAATACCCGAATAGTTTATTCGGTTTCTGAGTCATTTTTTGGACTGATAATGCCTAAGCGTTTGGCTCTTATTTCCCAATTTTTTCTAGCCATAGCTTGCATGTCTGCGACGTTGTCGCTTTCGTCCATAATTTCTAGGCCCAGGAGGGTTTCAATGATGTCTTCCATCGTGACGATTCCAATGGGGTTACCATATTCATCAGAAACGATGGTGATGTGAGTGCGTTTTTCAATAAGGATGTCAAACAACTCGGGGATGGGAGTGTCGCTTGAAGTAGTGAGTACTTCTCTTTTGAGCGTGCTAAGAGGTTCCGGTCCTTTTTGGTCTATCATTTCCTCGAGAACATCATCTTTTAAAATAAAACCGGTAATGTTGTTAGAACGTTCTTTATAAATGGGTATTCTGGAGTGTTTTAAGTGTTTGTTTTCTTCATAAAACTCTTCAATACTGGTGTCTTCATCTTCGGTAACGACAACTGAAAAGGGGGTCATTACATCTTTTGCCTGAACTTTTTTAAAGACCAAAAGGTTTTTGATAAACGCTGTTTCATTTCCTTCAAAAACGCCTTCTTGTTCAGCAGTATCAGTCATAGCAATAAATTCCTCTCTACTAAAGGTGTGTATGTGCGCAGATTTTCCAATTAACTTAGTGGTTAAGGTTAAAAACCAGATAATCCCTGTCCATTTAAGCGGAAAAATTAAAACGGCTAAAAAAAAGGCAGTAAAAGAACCGAGCGATTTCCAGTAAGAAGCTCCTATGGTTTTTGGAATGATTTCAGACAATACTAAAATCAAAAAAGTCATAATGGCTGAAATAATCATCACTGAATTATCTCCACTTCCAAAGGTTTTTTCTGCTTGAACTCCCACAAGTATAGCACCCACAGTATGTGCAATGGTATTGAAGGTAAGGATGGCGGTTAAAGGAACATCGATGTCTTTTTTGAGAGCGATTAATTTTTTTGCATAGGGCTTGCCTTCATCCATTTTCATTTTGAGGAAAGAGGGGCTAAAACTAAGAAGGGCAGCTTCTAGAATGGAACACAAAAAAGAAAAGAAAATTGATACTGCTGCGTATACAATTAATAAGGCCATAGTTGTTTTAAAAGTTGGCACAAAATTACTTAATTATTCTTTGATGTTTCTAATTATTTTTAAAAAAATCAAGAATAACACCCTAAAACCACTTTTCCTATTTTATTAAAAACCAAAGAAATAAGCGGGCTGAAAACAACCCGCTTATGCCTAAAACAATCTAAGAAATGTTTTTTCTAACTAAAGTTGACCAGGTTGTTGCCTCGTGCAAACTTGCATGAGGGTCAATCCCAATTTCTTCATCAAAAAATACAATGAGATGATTCTTCTTTGCTTTGTCTTTAAAAATAAGCTCGATAGCTACTTTTTCTATGGTTTTTGCTTTGGGTTGACCTGCTTTTGGCAACTCTAGTTTAAAAACATTGCAGGCCTTTACATCTTTTAGAGGAAAAACATCAATGTGCTCTTCTTTTACGGGAACCGATGATGTAACCAGTGTTTTTGAGTTTTCATCAATTCCTATGAAAAGTGATTGGAATATTGCAGAATCGGTTAGCTTTATATGGGTTGATCCACAAAGTGTTTCTACTTTTTTGATGGTTTTCTTTTCCTTTCGGGATTGGTTGGTGATGGCATATACAATAGGCACTACAAATAATAATAACATGCCAATGCCCATTTCAATTGATACTAGATCCATTTCTTTTAGATTTTAAGTTGTTTGATTTTTTTTGTAAAAATTTTGTTGCTGCTTTAACAGCAGGGGGAAAATAACGGGAGGGTCTTTTACTTTACAAAAAGAAATGGAAAGGAAATATTTGTGTAGTCAATACACTTCGGAAATCGATGAGGTAATTTGATTCTGTTTGTGTTAACTCAGACTTTAAGGTGTAAAAAGTTTCAAATAATACACCTTTGTTTACTGAATCTGAAATCACAATAACTTCTGGAGAAGCAACCATTATTTCTTGAAGAACAATGGCTTTGGCATTTTTTGTTTTGAAAATCGCGGTTTCTTCCTGATTGTTTGTAATTTCAGAAGAGAGTGTTGGAACATTACCAAATGACAAAACAGGCTGCAGGAAAACCAGCAGCAGGGTAAGGAATGTTATCCAAGTGTTTTTATTGCTTTTCATCTGTCGAAAACCATTTGTTTTAAATTGGTCAGATGGAATGCCAAAAACATATTGCTCTTTGGATTATAATAATTGTTTATGGCATTTCACGCTGCAAGATTACGACAAAAATCGATTGGTGGCTCTTAAAGGATAGATAATTATTTTAAGAAATCAACTTCACCACATCCTTAGCAAAATAAGAAGCAATGATACTCGCCCCGGCACGTTTGATGGCGGTCACCTGCTCCATCATCACAGCATCGTGATTGAGCCAACCTTTTTCAGATGCAGCTTTGAGCATGGCATATTCCCCGCTTACTTGATAGACCGCTACGGGCACTGTTACGGCATCTGCAATTTCCCTTACAATATCAAGATAACAAAGCCCCGGTTTTACCATGACGATGTCGGCGCCTTCATCAATGTCCATCAATGTTTCCCTAATGGCTTCCTGTCTGTTTGCCGGGTCCATTTGATAGGTTTTTTTGTCTTTGGGAATGTTTTCCAAATCCACGGGAGCAGAGTCCAAAGCATCCCGAAACGGCCCGTAATAAGCCGAAGCATATTTAGCACTATAACTCATAATACCGGTATTGTGAAAACCTTCATCTTCAAGCAGGCTGCGTATTTCAAAAATGCGACCGTCCATCATATCGCTGGGGGCTACAAAATCGGCGCCGGCTTTGGCGTGTGATAAAGACATTTCTGCCAGAATCGAGTTAGTCTCATCATTTAAAATTTCACCACTGTAAATAATCCCGTCGTGACCATACACTGAAAAAGGATCCAAAGCTACATCGGTCATGACCAGCATATCTGGACAGGCGTCTTTGACGGTTTTGATGGCGCGCTGCATCAGTCCGTTAGGGTTTAAGGCCTCGGTGCCTTTGTTGTCTTTGAGTTTGTCGTCCACTTTTACAAAAAGCAATACCGCTTTTAAGCCCAAGCTCCAAAGTTCTTTTACTTCTTTGGACAAGTTGTCTAGACTCAATCGGTAATAATTGGGCATGGACGCTATTTCTTCTTTTATGCCTTTTCCCTCCACCACAAATAGCGGTACCAGAAAATCATTGGGGGTTATGATGGTTTCACGCACCAGGTTTCTAGTGCTTTCTGAGGTGCGTAGTCTTCGGTTTCTTCTTAGTGGGAACATGGTTTTAAAGTTTAATGTTCAAAATTCAAAGTTCTATTCATTATTTGGTGTTCTATTTTCGATATTTTAAACCCAATCCTTCGGGCTTTTTAAAACTCTCAATAGTTTTTCTTCTTCACTTCCCGGTTCCGGATGGTGGTCATATTTCCATTGAGCCACCGGGGGCAAACTCATTAAAATGCTTTCAATACGACCATTGGTTTTCAATCCAAAAAGGGTGCCTTTGTCGTGCACTAAATTAAACTCCACATAACGGCCACGACGAATTTCCTGCCATTCTCTCTGTTTGGAAGTGTAAGGTAAGGCTTTTCTTTTTTCCACTATAGGCACATAGGCTTCCAGAAAACTGTTGCCCACTTCGGTGACGAAGTTGTACCAGTCTTCCATGGAAAAATCGTCTTTGGCTTTGCAATAATCAAAAAACAAACCGCCTAAACCACGTCCTTCCCCGCGATGGCTGTTGTGAAAATAGGCGTCGCATTTCTTTTTGTATTCCGGATAAAAATTTGGATTGTGTTGATCACAGGCTCTTTTACATATACTGTGAAAATGAATGGCATCCTCTTCAAACAGATAATAAGGCGTTAAATCCTGTCCGCCGCCAAACCAGCTATCGATGATATTTCCTTGTTTGTCATACATTTCAAAATAGCGCCAATTGGCATGCACTGTTGGAACCATCGGGTTTTTGGGGTGCAGTACCAAGCTTAATCCGCAGGCAAAAAAATCGCAATCACCCACATTGAAATACCCTTGCATAGCCTTGGGCAACTCCCCGTGAACGGCAGAAATATTTACGCCTCCTTTTTCAAAAACGTTTCCGTTTTCAATGACACGTGTTCTGCCACCTCCGCCTTCCGGGCGTTCCCACAGGTCTTCTTGAAATGAGGCTTTGCCATCTACTTCTTCTAGTTTGGAAGTGATGGTCTCCTGTAGTTGCTGTATGTAGTTGTAAAATTTTTCTTTCATCCTGTCATTCCCGCGAAGGCGGGGGTCTCGTTATTTAATTTCCAAATCCTCAAGATAAACAAATTCGCTTTTATTTTGCTCCATTTCGTCAATGGAACTCACCTTTACAGCGCTGTTCATTTTTTCTTTTAACTCTGAAATGATTTCACTTTCGGCTTTGTTTTGAAGTTGCTTTTCAGCGAAAAGATTTCTACCTATTTCATTATTATGCAAATCCATTGTCATTTCCAGTTTGGAGTTTGGTGCCAGACTTTCGTGTAAATCGGTGATTGTTTTTGCCCATTCTACAGATTTTTCAACGGAATTGTTTTTCGAAAAACATTTTTTCGCAATCAACACATTCCACAACCCATGTCTAAAAGCATTGGTGACATTGTTTTTATGATGTGCTTTTCCAAATAATTTGTCACAAATTTGAACCGTTTTTAAAGTGGCACGATGTGTCGGAACAAAATATAGTGGATTAACAATAAAAGTTTTTGACAGCATAAAAAGCTGTTTGATGTCCATGCTTTTAATGCGCTTCCAAACAGCCATAGTCCTCACCCCATCCCCTCTCCAAAGGAGAGGGGCGTTTTATTTTATTATTATTATTTAATATTGACAATATAAATTCTCAATTAACCTACATTCCATCACCACTATTTATTTTTAACAAAGACAAATATAAAAAAGCATTAAAATTTTTAATAAATAGGGTTTTAATCTTTTTTACTAGTTGCTGACAAGTAATTATTTTTAAGAATCAAATTATTTAAAATCATTACATAGTCACCTACAAATTCCAAAAATTTTAAATGAGCAATGTTAGCTTTGAAATTTCTATTTTCAGAATTAGGAAAAAAATCTTCAAACTCTAGAATGTTGCCTTTAAAAGAGTAATTCATATGACTTAAAGAATTTCTAATTTTTTTAATTAAGTTGACAAAATTCTTAGAATCCTCTTCAGAATGTAAATCAAATTGTTCTATTGTAAAACCATAATAGACAATAATATCTTCATAGTTCTGAATATTTATTATTTTATAGTTTTTAAGCAATTCAGTGTAGAGTTTATTCTCCTCTTCTTTGCCAAATGATTTTTTAATTAATTCACAAGTTCTAACAAATAATAAATAACATAATGAAACTGAATTTGGAATGCAGTCAAGATCATTAATAATAGATTTTTCTGGGAATAATCTCTTTACATTTTTACGATATTCTCCCCTAATTTTGTTCATTTCATTAGTATCATTGAAATAAGATCTGTAAACCCTATATAAAACAAATGCTTCATGAATTTCAACCCATTTCTCATATTTAATTTTTACTCCCATTATATTTTTTTTAATCAAGTTATCACGATATACAAGGCAAATATAAACACTTTCTTTTCGTAGTTTTCCCCTCGTTAGGAGGGGGTTAGGTCGCTGACGCTTAATAGCTTTAGCGACGAAGCGGGGAGGATTAGGAATATTCCTTTACCGCATCCACAAAAGCCTTGGCGTTTTCCAATGGAATATTGGGTAAAATACCGTGTCCTAAATTGACGATGTATTTGTCTTTTCCAAATTCGTTAATCATTTGCGTGACCATTTTTTTGATTTCAGCCGGTGGCGAAAACAAACGTGCAGGGTCAAAATTTCCTTGTAAGGTAATGTTGCCCCCACTCAAATAACGTGCATTTTTGGGTGAGCAAGTCCAGTCTACACCCAGGGCCGAAGCGCCTGATTTTGCCATCACATCCAGCGCAAACCAGCAACCTTTTCCAAAAGCAATCACGGGTGTTTCTCCTTTTAAAGCATCGATGATTTGTTGCATATACTGCCAGGAAAACTCCTGATAATCTGTGGGAGAAAGCATCCCACCCCAACTGTCAAATAGCTGAACGGCGTTGACGCCGGCTTTTACTTTTTCCTTTAAATAAGCGATAGTTGTATCAGTGATTTTTTGCAGAAGGTTGTGCGCCACTTCGGGATGGGTGAAGCACAATTCCTTAGCGAGGTCGAAATTTTTGGATCCTTGTCCTTGTACACAATAACATAAGATGGTCCACGGTGAACCTGCAAAACCGATAAGCGGTATTTCATCATTCAGCTTTTCTTTGGTCATTTTGATGGCGTCCATCACATAGCCCAGAGAGTCGTTGATGTCAGGAATGACAACATGTTCCAAATCTTTTTTTGTACGGATGGGATTGGGCAACCAGGGACCCACGCCGGCTTTCATTTCTACCTCAATATTCATTGCCTGTGGAATCACCAAAATATCACTAAATAAAATCGCGGCATCCATTCCATAACGACGAATGGGCTGCACGGTGATTTCTGAAGCGAGCTCCGGAGTTTGACAACGGGTGAAGAAGTCATATTTCTGTTTGATTTCCTGAAATTCGGGTAAATATCTTCCTGCTTGTCGCATCATCCAAACCGGCGGGCGGTCAACAGTTTCACCTTTTAAGGCACGAAGAAACAAATCGTTTTTTAAAGATTGGGTTTTCATATTCTTAATTGTGGGATGCGTAATATATTACGCATTTACATTATGGGTTTTTATTTAATTGTTTTACCACCTGCACAATCACATTTTCTATGGTAGGTTTGCTGGCGATGATTATTTCATTTGTATATTTTTCAGCTTCGGCAGCCGTGGTGCTTCCGATGCAGAAAGCTGTGGTATTTTTTAGTTGATTTTCTTTCATAAAACTCTCTACAGCAGTGGGGCTAAAAAACAACACTCCATCAAATGTACGGTCAAACTTTTTGGGTTTTAAAACCGTATTATAGACTTCAACTTCAGTAAAGGCTACCTTATTTTCTTTCAGTATACTTGGGAGTTCGTCCCGACGCAAATTTCCGCAAAAAAAAGTAAATGCTTCATGGACATATTCCTTAACTATGATTTCGGCCAGCTCTTTTCCATAATTGGTCATCACTTTTACTTCAAATCTGTTTGCTTCCAGCAGCGCTTTGGTTTTTTCGCCCACACAAAAACAGTTTTTAATCTGAACATTTTTTTTAACCAAAGCCTTCACGGTATTCTGACTGGTGATGATGGCGTTTTCAATTTGTTCTTTCGCCTCAAAATCAACAAACTCTATAGAGATTGCATCATACTCCACCAATCCAATACCGGCTTGTAGCAACAACCCGCGCTGGGCTTCAGTTAGTTTTTTTGTGGTCAATACTGCTGGCATATCTACACACTCGTCCCCAAGTCAACTTGGGGAGGGGTTTCGTTATAATTAGTTCAACTCTTTTTTAATTTCCTCCATCAATTCCTTCCCTCCATTGGCTAAAAGTTCCTGAGCACATTTTCTGCCCAAACCATGGCTCTCTTCAATTGTCACCAATTTTTTTATGGATAGTTTTTGTGTTCCGTCAAGGCTTAACAAATTGCCTTCAAAGTGAAGCATATTCCCTTCAATTCTGGCCAAAGCACCAATGGGTGCCGTACAACCGCCTTCGAGAACTTTTAGAAATTCGCGTTCTATGTGTACACAAATTTCGGTTTCTCTATGATTGAGTTTTGCGATGGCTTCCCTTATTTCACTGTCTTTTTCCATGGCTACTACCAGCATGGCACCTTGTGCGGGTGCTGGCAGCATCCAGTTTAATTCCTCCACAAAGTCCTCCCCCATCCTCCTTTCGGGGAGGGGGCTTTTATTTTGAGCTCTATTAAGTATGAATCCTAATCTTTCAAGACCTGCTTCGGCAAAAATGGCAGCGTTCCAGTTGTTGTCTTGAAGTTTTTGAAGACGGGTATTGACATTTCCTCGCAGGTCTACTACATTGTGTGCTGGGTATTTATTGAGCCATTGAGCCTTTCGGCGTAAGCTTCCGGTGGCGATAGTTCCTTTTTCCTGTTTTAAAAAGTCGAGGCCTTTGTGAATCAACAAGTCCTTGTTTGAAGCGCGTTCCAAGACGGCTGCTTCTACAATACCTTTGGGAAGGGTGGTTGGCACGTCTTTCATAGAGTGCACGGCGATATCAACTTTGCCGGTTATCATGGCAATGTCGAGTGTTTTGGTAAAAATCCCTGTGATGCCCATTTCATAAAGGGGCTGGTCAAGATTGAGGTCGCCTTCAGATTTTACAGGGACGAGTTGGGTATTGTAACCTAGATTTTCCAGTGCACTTTTGACTTTATTGGCTTGCCAGAGTGCCAATTCGCTGTCCCGGGTGCCTATTTTAATGCTTTTGAGTTTCAAGTTTCAGGTTTCAGGTTTTGCGCTTGTTTTAAAATAGGTTTCTAGGAAAAAGCTTTGATTATTCGTGAGTTATAATTATTCTTTTTTAGAAAATGTTTCATTTTCTAGCAGAAAAACTTTTTCTATTAAATCAATAGCTTCATTTGTGCTACCATTGGCACTGCGGAGGTGGTTTGCAAAATGGGTGGTGATTTTTTGAATCACACGGCTAGTGATGACTTCAGCTTGATGTTCATCAAAATTTTCGATTTTTTTGCGCTGGTAATCAAGCTCTGCGTCTTTAATGTTTTTTAATTTCATTTTAAGAGCGCTAATGGTGGGGGCAAATTTTCTGGTTTGCTGCCAGGTGTTGAAGCCGTGTTTAATTTCTTCAATAATGGCTTCTGCCTGAGGGATAAAAGCTTTTCTTTTCTCAAGCGTTTCATCGGTTACTTTTGATAGGAAATCAAGGTGTATGAGTTCTACATTTTTAAGTTCAGAAACGTCGTCTGCGACATTTTTTGGAATGGAGAGATCGAGTATGAGTAGTTTTTTATCTGAGTAAATTAGCTCCTTGGAAATTGTGGGGTTTTGAGCACCGGTAGCTACAATTAGTATGTCAGATTTTCTTATTTCAGCTTGAAGATCTGCATAATCTTTTACGTTGAGATTGAATTTTCCGGCAATTTTTTCTGCCTTGTCTTTTGTTCTGTTGATGAGGGTTATGTTCGGGTTTTTTGTGTGTTTAATAAGGTTTTCACAGGTGTTGCGGCCAATTTTGCCGGTTCCAAAAAGGAGGATATTTTTATTGGCTACATTTTCAACAGTATTTAAAATATATTGAACAGAAGCAAAGCTAACTGAAGTTGCACCGGAAGAAATTTCCGTTTCATTTTTGATTTTTTTGCTGGCTTGAATGACAGAATTGATAAGCCGTTCCAAAAATGGGTTGGTAAGTTGGTGTTTTTTAGAGCGTTTAAAAGCAGCTTTTAATTGGCTGATGATTTCAAAATCCCCTAGAATCTGGCTATCAAGTCCTGTACCCACTTGAAAAATAAAAGAAATCGCTTCTTTGTTTTTATAAACATAGGCTACCTTTTCAAACTCTTCAACGGTGCCGTTTGTGTTGTTACAAAGTAATTTTATAAGCTGGTATGGATGACTTGCAAAACCGTAAATTTCTGTGCGATTACAAGTAGATGTTACCAGAACAGCTTCAATACCTTCTTTTTTAGCTTGAATTAACAAGGCTTCTTTTCCATCCTCATCGAGGCTAAATTTGCCTCTTATTTCTGCATCTGCTTTTTTATAGCTCAAACCAATGGCATAAAATGAAGCTTGATTTATAGTCTCGTTATTCATGAAAATATTTTGCAATAGATGTGCAAATGTAAACGAACAAGAAGTTAAAAAACAACGCTAAAAGTACTTTTTTTGTCGTTACACGTTAAAATCTCCTTAAATTGCACCAAACAATGATATTTGTCATATTTTTGTGGTAAACAGGACTGTTCAGAAGCTTGTTTTTTAGAATCATTCTAAATAAAATCAAATACAAACAAATCATGATCATTGAGGAAAATAACGCTAAAAGTTCATTGAGATCAATTGCCTTTGAGGATGGGTTTACTGTCTTGTATTTACAAAATGAAACCACTGAAAAACAGCAAATTGAAAAGAAAGTGGATAGTAGCTTTATTCAGTTTCACTTTTGTGTAAAGGGTCAGGCTATATTTATTTTTAATGAAGGACGCTATTCTTTACCCCTGCTTGATGAAAAGTCATTGTTGCTTTACAATCCGCAACGCGAATTGCCTATAAACATATCAGTTGCTCCAAAATCCTGGGTGGTTTCTGTACTTGTTTCCATCAAAAAATTTCACACCTTATTTTCTGAAGATGCCAGTTATGTTGATTTTCTCATGGATGAAAATACAGATAAGAAATACTACCAGGACGGAAGCATCTCTCCCTCTATGGCGGTAGTCTTAAGTCAAATATTAAATTTTAACCTGAATCCTTCCGTCAAACACATCTACTTAAAAGGAAAAATTTATGAACTCATTGCGCTCTATTTTAACAGGCCTGATGAGGTTGATGTTGAGCAATGCCCGTTTTTGGCTGATGAAGATAATTTGCGAAAAATCAGAAAAGCCAAAGAAATCATCATTAAAAACATGGCCGAGCCACCAGGTCTGCAGGAGTTATCAGATGAGATTGGGCTTTCTCTAAAAAAATTGAAAGAAGGGTTCAAAGAAGTTTATGGAGACACTGTTTTTGGGTTTTTACTGGATTACAAAATGGAATATGCCCGAAAACTATTGGAAACCGGTTCACACAATGTCAATGAAGTGGGTCTCAAAGTGGGCTATAGCACTTCGAGTCATTTTATTGCAGCTTTTAAGAAGAAATTTGGGACGACACCAAAGAAATATCTGATGAATTTAACAACTGCTTCTTAATATCAAAATTGTTTATGGAGCTATGTTTTAAAACTAAATCACTTCAACAAATAGGGCATAAATAAAATTGTAATTTTGCTTTTGAAAAAGAAAAAAATGGAGAAAAAAGGAGCGTTATTAGTCAATTTGGGTTCACCGGACAGTACAGACCCCAAAGATGTAAAAAAATATCTTGATGAATTTTTAATGGATCCCCGCGTGATTGATGTGCCCTATTGGTTGCGGGCTTTTATCGTAAGAGGGATTGTTCTAAACACCCGTCCTAAAAAGTCAGCAGAGGCCTACAGTAAAATCTGGTGGGATGAAGGTTCTCCACTTATTGTGCTTTCTGAACGCTTGCGCGAAAAAGTAGACAATCACACCAGTATTCCCATTGCACTGGCAATGCGCTATGGAAGTATGACTATCAAAAAAGGGCTTGAAGATTTGAAGGAGCAAGGTGTCACCCAAGTGTTGCTGGTGCCGCTTTATCCGCAGTTTGCAATGGCAACAACTGAAACCATTATGGTGCTGGCTGAGGAATTGCGCAAAGAACATTTTCCGGAAATGACTTTTGATTCGCTGCCTGCTTTCTACAACAAACCTGAATACATTGAAGTGCTTTCAAAAAGCATCGCCGAAAAACTAAAAGGGCTTGATTATGAGCATTTGCTTTTTAGTTATCACGGGGTGCCCGAAAGGCATATAAAGAAAAGAGACATCACAAAATCACATTGTAAAATTGACGGTCAGTGTTGTGTTACTCATTCGCCTGCACACCAGTTTTGTTACCGTCACCAGTGTTTTGAAGTCACCAGATTGGTGGGAGAAAAGCTGGGCCTTGAGCCGGGTACTTTTAGCACCTCTTTTCAATCGCGTTTGGGATTTGACCCGTGGTTGCAGCCCTACACAGACAGAACAATCGAAAAATTAGGCCTTTCAGGCACCAAAAAAATGGCCATAGTGACCCCTGCATTTGTAAGTGATTGTCTAGAAACTCTTGAAGAAATTGCTATGGAAGGAGAAGAAATTTTCCACGAAGTGGGAGGAAAAGAATTCACAACCATTCCCTGCCTGAACGACCGGGAAGATTGGGTGCGGGTGTTGAGCGGATGGATTGATCGATGGGCCATTGTTGATGTTGAAACGGCGATAGCTTAATGAGAAAAATATCCCATTCAGAAAATCTGGGCACCAAACCCATCGGAAAACTTCTGATACAGCAATCTGTACCGGCATCTATTGGTATATTGGTCATGTCGCTCAACATACTGGTGGATACTATTTTTGTGGGCAACTGGATTGGCTCTATCGCTATCGCAGCAATCAACGTGGTACTTCCGGTTTCTTTTTTCATTGCTGCACTGGGGATGTCTATCGGGATTGGGGGGTCTTCTATTATTTCAAGAGCGCTGGGTGCAAATGATAAAGGTAAAGCACTTAAAACCTTTGGCAATCAAATTACCATTACCCTTTTATTGACCACCTTACTTGTGGTTTTTGGTTTGTATTTTATCAATGATTTAATTCCCGCTTTTGGGGGTAAAGGAGCCATTTTTGAACCTGCTAAAATTTATTACAGAATTGTGCTTTATGGAGTGCCCTTGTTGGCACTTTGCATGATGGGAAACACTGTCATTAGAGCTGAAGGAAAGCCCAAATTTGCCATGAATGCTATGATTATTCCCTCGGTGAGTAATTTGATTCTCGATTATATTTTTATTTATGTGTTAGATATGGGAATGCACGGTGCCGCTTGGGCAACGACGATTTCTTATGCGATGTGTTTTGGATATATTTTATGGTTCTTCCTCTCAAAAAACTCTGAATTAAAGATTCAATTTTCTCATTTTGGACTGGATTTTCCGATTTTGAAGGAGATAACTTCACTCGGGTTTGTGACACTTTCGCGTCAAGCGGTAGTGAGCATCACTTACCTTATTATGAACAACATTTTATTTAATTTGGGGGGTGAATCATCGGTTGCAGTATATGCCATTATTGGAAGAATGCTGATGTTTGCCCTCTTTCCGGTCTTAGGTGTGACACAAGGTTTTTTGCCGATTGCAGGCTATAACTATGGTGCTAATAACCACGAGCGTGTGCGAGAGGTAATTAACAAGGCTATACTATATGCAAGTTTTTTAGGGCTTTTTGTATTTGGATTTATTATGATTTTTGCAGAAGAAATTGTGAGGATTTTTACAGATGATGCCCTAGTGCTTTCTGATACCCCTTCAGCCATGCGATGGGTTTTTGCGGCAATTCCCATTATTTCGATTCAGCTTATTGGGGCTGCCTATTTTCAGGCAATTGGGAAGGCCTTGCCGGCTTTGTTGTTAACATTGACCAGACAAGGGTTTTTCTTTATTCCCTTAGTTTTGATTTTGCCCATTTATTTTGGCGAAATAGGCGTTTGGATTTCTTTCCCCATTGCAGACATACTATCTACACTTGTTACTGCCTACTATTTGAACAGAGAGATTAGAAGGAATTTGAAAACCACGTCTGAAAATGGCTAATAATTTGTAATTTTAGGCTTCAATCTGATATCCCTTTTTCATGCTTTACAACTATTTAAAAGCCTTACACCTCATTTTTGTGATTACCTGGTTTGCCGGTTTGTTTTATATCGTGCGCCTTTTTGTGTATCAAATTGAGGCTCAACTCAAACCCGCTCCCGAAAAAGAAATTTTGGGAAAGCATTTAAAAATTATGGCAAAACGCCTTTGGTATATCATTACCTGGCCCTCGATGATACTAGCTGTTGGGTTTGGAATCTGGTTGCTTTCTATAAGAGTCGTTTTAATAACAGATACCTGGATGCAGGTCAAACTGGGCTTTGTGTTGTTCCTCATTATTTATCATTTTATCTGTCATAAATACTTCAAACAGCTACAAAACGATATAGTGAAACACTCTTCCAATTATATGCGTCTCTTTAATGAAGGAGCTACCATAGTGTTGTTTGCAGTTGTTTTTTTAGTAAATTTCAGATACTCCATAGATTGGGTTTATGGAACGGTAGGATTGCTATTGTTTGCTTTATTGCTCATGGCAGGATTTAAAATATACAAACAAATAAGAGAAAGAAACAAGCAATAAACACTGGCTCGTTTTTTGCCAACTCAAACAAAACCCCTTAAAGCGTTATAAATTATGCTTAGAAGTATCCGCTCATTGCGCACCAAAATATTTTTTGCGATGATATTGCTAGTACTGGGAGCTACAATTCTCATAGCTGCCGCAATGATTTATCAATACAGCGAAGATGCTTTAAAATATCATAAAGAAAGACTGGAGCGAAAAGAAGATCAAATTAAAGCCAATATCAGCTATGAGTTGAGAAAAACCTCTTATGAAGTAACAACAGAAAATATTCCATTGATATTTAAGGATAAAATTTATGAAATACAAGATATACACAATATGCAATTATTATTGTTTGACCTGGAGGGTAATATCCTAAAATCCTCTAAAGCATCTTTTTATGAAAAGCCTTCAGATTCGATTCCAAAAGATATTTTACTTCAATTAAAAAACTCGCCAAACAAGCAACATACTGAAAGGTTCAGGATTGACGATAAAAAATTCAGATCATCCTATTCCTACATAACCGACAATTACTTTAAACCTCTTGCTATTTTAAATTTGCCATACATTGAAGAAGATGATTTTATAAGCCGTGAGCTTAAAAGCTTTTTGTTTCGCTTGGCTCAGGTGTATCTTTTTATGATGATTATTGCTATTTTGTTGTCCTACTTATTGTCAAAACAGATTACAAAATCCTTAAAAACAATAAGTGAAAAAATCAAAGAAACGCGCCTTGACAAAACCAATAAAAAAATAGAAATAGGTCAGGCAAGTGAAGAAATATCTACACTTGTCAATGCCTATAATAATATGATTGATGAACTTGAAAGTAGTGCAGCAGCCCTTGCAGCAAACGAACGTGAAACTGCTTGGCGCGAAATGGCTAAACAAGTGGCGCACGAGATAAAAAACCCCTTAACCCCCATGCGCTTAACAGTGCAAAGCTTTGATCGAAAATTTGACAATAACAATCCCAATAACGCTGAAAAAGTAAAAGAGTTTACCCAAACCTTGACACAACAAATTGACACCATGAGTGCCATTGCATCTGCATTTTCAACCTATGCCAATATGCCTGCCCAAAAGGATGAAACACTTAATCTTATTGAAATTACAAAACTCGCTTTGGATATTTTTAATGAAGACTATATTATTTTTAATTCTGAAGAAAAGCAAATCATAGTTAAACTCGACAGAGTACAACTCATCAGGGTTGTTACAAACCTTGTAAAAAATGCCATCCAGTCTGTAGCTGAAAAAAATAACCCCAGTATTGAAGTCAAAGTATATTCAAATACTCATACTGCTTTTATTGAGGTTTCAGATAATGGAGTGGGAATACCAGAGAAAAATAAAGAACGCATTTTTGAACCCAAATTTACTACCAAATCGAGTGGCATGGGCCTGGGACTTGCTATGGTAAAAAGTATAATTGAAAACTATAAAGGAAAAATTTCTCTCAAATCTGAAGTCAATAAAGGGACCATTTTTACAGTAGAATTCCCTAAATTTAACAACTTAAACTCAAAATAAGAAAGTCATGAACTTTGAAAACCTTCTCATCTCAACACAAGACGGAATCACAACAATCACAATTAACCGGCCATCAAAGCTAAATGCATTAAATTCTCAAACCATAAAGGAATTACATTCAGCACTCAAATATTTTGAACTAGATAAAGAAACCAAAGCAATCATTTTAACAGGTAGTGGTGAAAAAGCCTTTGTTGCAGGAGCAGACATCAGTGAGTTTGCTTCTTATTCTGTTAAAGAAGGAAAAAAACTCGCAGCACTGGGACATCAATTGCTTTTTGACTTTCTTGCCAATCTTTCAACTCCAGTTATTGCAGCTGTTAATGGTTTTGCTTTGGGCGGAGGCCTTGAACTTGCCATGGCAGCCCACTTTAGAGTTGCCAGTGAAAATGCAAAAATGGGACTTCCTGAAGTTTCTTTAGGAGTTATTCCAGGTTATGGTGGCACTCAAAGATTGCCTCAATTGGTGGGCAAAGGAAGAGCGATGGAAATGATTATGACCGCAGGTATGATTGATGCAAAACAAGCACTAGAATATGGCTTAGTCAATCACGTCACTACTCAAGAGGAACTTCTGGGGCTTGCACAAAGCATAGCACAAAAGATTATGAAAAACTCAACAGTAGCTATTGCTTCTGCAATAAGAGCTGTAAATGCAAATTATACAGACGGCATAAATGGATTTACCGTTGAAATTGAAGAATTTGGCGATTGTTTTGGAACCGCAGACTTTCAAGAGGGAATCACCGCATTTTTAGAAAAACGAAGAGCGAATTTTCCGGGGAAATAATTTGATAGCTAGAGACGTGGCTAGTTTTTTTGTGAAAATTTTAACTATATTTGATGACAAAAAATTAAAAAGTCATCATGAAGTATTTTGTTTTAGTTTTCTCTTTACTTACGCTTGTTTTCTCATCCTGTAAAGATGAAAAGTCAACACCTGAAATTGTCATTGAACCGGCAGTTTTACACCATTCAAATCTCACATTGTTAGAAACTGTAATGGAAGATGCGCTTTCTCCTCCGGTTGCTTCCAGAGCCTATGTATATCCGCATATAGCACATTATATAACGCTTTCTTCATTCTACCCGGACAGTTTAGCCAGTGTCATCAATAAATTAAATGGACTCAACGAAATTAACTTTACTGATTCCACAAACTCTCACCCTGAATTAAGTGCGCTTTATGCTTTTACAAACATCGCTCAAAAAGTAGTTTTCTCTGAGCATTACATCAACAAATTAAGAGATTCGATCACACACAATGCACAAAGCCTCAATTTCAGAGAAGAAGTTATTCATGCTTCACAACAATATGCCAAGGCCATCACAGATCAATTAGCAAGCTGGATAGATCAAGACAATTATATTGAAACCCGCACTTTCGACCGCTGGACCAGCACAAAATTACCACACAACTGGCGTGAAACACCTCCGGATTATGTGACTGGACTAGAACCTCATTGGGATAAAATTAGACCCTTGCTGCTCGATACAGTGGGTGGGTTTGTGCCAAAAGCACTTCCGGAGTTTAGTACAGATCCCAATTCAGATTTTTACAAGATGGTTTTGCAGGTTTATCAACAAATTTTAAACTCAAAACAAGAGTATGAAGACACCGCCTGGTTTTGGGATTGCAATCCTATTGGCACTGTACACCAAGGGCATATGGTGATGGTCATTCAAAAATTTACACCTCCAGGTCATTGGTTAAACATTGTAAATCAAGTTGCTGAGAGTGAAAATGCCTCATATATTAAATCTACCAAAGCCTATACTTACACGGCCATTTCTATGTTTGATGCCCTTATTGATGCCTGGCATTTGAAGTATAAAATAGATTTGGTAAGACCTGTAACTTACATCCAAGAATACATAGACCCTCATTGGAAGCCTGTGATTCAAACACCACCTTTCCCTGAATACACTAGCGGTCACAGCGCAACCTCTGCGTCAGCCGCCGGGGTTTTGACAGAAATTTTTGGAGATAACATCTCCTTCACAGATAGAACTCAACTTAGATATGGGCTTAAAGAACGCACTTTCAATTCGTTTAAGGAAGCTGCACGGCAGGTTGACTCAAGTAGATTTTATGGCGGAATTCATTACATGATTGGTGTTAATGAAGGATCAAGGCAAGGTTATTATATAGCAGAAAATGTACTAAAGAAATTAAAAAATTGATGTATGACTGGTAAAACACTGAAACTATTTTCGACCCTTTTTTTTGGAACATCATTTCTTTTTTTACTTTTTTCTTGCACCTCCAATAACAAGAATGAACCACCCAAAACTGAAGAGAAAACAACAGCTTTATTTGAATATTTAGATAGTTCTCAAACTGGAATTGACTTTGAAAACATCATAAAAGAGTCTGAACGCTTTAATTTCTTGCTCTATGAGTATTTATACAATGGCGGGGGTGTAGCCATTGGAGACATCAATAATGACGGTTTGCCGGATATTTATTTTTCAGGCAATATGTTTTCAAACAAACTTTATCTCAATCAAGGAGACTTTAAGTTTAAAGACATCACAGAAACTGCCGGAGTTAACGGAGGTAGGGGCTTTAAAACCGGTGTCACTGTGGTTGACATCAATAATGATGGCCTGCTGGATATTTATGTAAGCAAATCTGCCATTCCCAATGCCGATTTGAGACGCAATGCGCTTTATATCAATAATGGCGATTTGACGTTTACAGAACGCGCGGCCGAGTATGGTCTTGACGACCCCGGTTACTCAGTACAAGCTTACTTTTTTGATATGGACGGCGACGGAGATTTAGACGTCTATGTCTTAAATCATCCATCAGACTTTAGAGACTCTAATGCAATAAAAATCACACAAAATGAAAAAGGAGAGTTAGCTCTGGCACAAGCTGAGTCTTATGAGTTTTTTTCAGACAGGCTTTATGAAAATAGTGGAAATGTATTTAAAGATATTTCTAAAAAAGCAGGAGTTTTAAATTACGCCTTTGGTCTAAGTGCTGTCATTGGAGATTTTAACCAAGACGGCCTGCCAGATATTTATGTGGCAAACGATTATGTGATGCCAGACCGTCTATTAATCAATCAAGGCAATAAAACCTTTGTTGATCAAATTGATGACTATTTTAGCAGCACATCCTTTTCCTCTATGGGTTCAGATTTTGCTGACATTAATAACAATGGATGTTTTGATTTGATAACCTTGGATATGCTACCCTCTGAAAACTACCGTCGCAAAATGATGTCCATGGCTCAAAACTATGATAAATTTGAGAAAATGGTGACCTATGATTTAGGCGTTCAATTTTCCACAAATGTATTACAGATCAACTCTTGTGTGGGGTCTTTTTCAAATAGTGCATTTATGAATGATGTCGCTTTGACAGAGTGGAGCTGGAGTGTGCTCTTTGCAGACTTTGATAACGACGGGCTCAAAGATATCCACATTACAAATGGTTATACCAGAGACATCACAAACAATGATTACTCCAGGTATAAGATGGATCAACTCCAAAAAAAACTGAATGCGGGTGAAATTACATTAACCCAGTGGATAGATGAAATTCCAAGCAACCCGGTACCTTCTGTTTTTTTTAAAAACCTGGGACAAAATCAATTTCAAAACACCTCACAGACCTGGGATGGTGGCCCCCCGATGTTTTCCAATGGATCTGCTTATGCAGATTTAAACAATGACGGTTTCTTAGACCTTGTGGTCAACAATATAAATGCACCAGCTTTCATAATGAAAAATAACGGGGCAGACCAAATTAAAAATAATTTCCTTGCCATCGAGTTAAGTCACAATGAAACGGCAACACATATAGGCACAAAAGCGAAAGCCTATTTGTCAAATGGCACGATACTTACAGAGCAATACAATCCCACACGTGGGTTTTTGTCTTCCTCACAACATCGATTGCATTTTGGAGTTAAAGAGGGTCTTGAAGTAAATCAAGTTGAGATTATTTGGCCAGATAAAACGACACAAATAATCAACAAACCCGAGCTTAACCAAGTTTTAAAAGTCCCTAAAAATCCTACCGGAACCTATCAAGCTCCCAAAATTGAATTTCGCTATTTTGAAGATGTTTCTAACAAGTTGCCTAAAGAAGCCTTCCACGTTGAAAACGATTATATTGATTTTAAAAGAGAGGCCTTATTACATCACAAATACAGCGAAGAAGGCCCGGGAATTGCTGTGGGAGATATCAACGGTGATGGTCTTGATGATCTCTATTTGGGTGGAGCAATGGGGTTTGCGCCCAAATTGTTTATTCAAAACGCAAATGGCTCATTTAGTTTAAAAAGAGTCCCCGACTTTGAAGCAGATAAAGATCACGAAGATGTGAGTGCTTTGTTTTTTGATGCAAACGGAAACGGTATCCTCGATTTATATGTGGTAAGTGGTGGTAATGAAAAACTGGCAAACGATCCCATCTATCTAGACAGACTTTATTTAAATGACGGAAAAGGAAACTTTAAAAGAGCCAAGGATGCTCTGCCACCATTTTACTCAAGTGGTGGTGTTGTAAAAGCACACGATATTGACGGCGACGGACAATTGGATTTGTTTGTTGGCGGCAGAATTACCCCCGGAAGAAACCCCGAAACGCCTTCTAGTTTTCTTTTAAAAAACAACAACGGGATCTTTACAGACGCTACTTCTCAATGGTCTGAAAACCTTGAACGAGTGGGAATGGTTACCGATGCCGCCTTTGCAGATTTAGATAAAGACGGCACGATGGAACTCATTATTACCGGTGAGTGGATGCCTGTGACCGTTTTTAAATTTCAAAATGGGAAATATAAAAATAACACCCAAAGATTGGGGCTTGCAGACAAATCAGGATGGTGGTATTCTTTGCTGGCCGAAGATATAAATGGGGATGGTTACCCCGAAATAATTGCAGGAAATTTGGGTCTAAACTCACTTTTAAAAGCCTCACCCTCAGAGCCTGTTTCAATCTACTATAAAGATTTTGACAACAACGGAAGTTTAGATGCCGTGCTTACCCATTATGATGGAGGAGTCAGCTATCCGTTGCTCAATCGCGACAGGTTACTCACACAAATGATTATGCTCAGAAAGCGGTTTACCCGTTATGACCCTTATGCAAGAGCAACAATTAACGAAATATTTACCCCTGAAGAACTTCAAGGTGTTAATAAACTCGAAGCAAATCATTTTGAGCACACCCTCTTTTTAAATGAAGAAGGCAAAGGGTTTACTTCTCAAGTGTTACCAATAGATACTCAAATTTCTGTAATGAAGTCTATTCAACCCATTGACATCAATAAAAACGGAAATAAAGACTTGATTGTAGGGGGTAACTTTTTTGGTACAGATTCAGAGCTTGGTCGATATGATGCTTCCATCGGCAATTTATTATTGGGTGATGGTGCCGGGAATTTTAAAGCTGTCCACCCTTCAGAAAGTGGACTTGTCATACCCGGAAATGTGTGTCATATTATACCCATTACGATTGCCGGAGAAGCCCATTTTTGGGTCGTGAGAAATGATGATAAAAGCAGTTTGATTAAGGTGAAGTAATTTATAAATCACCATTCCACTCAGCATAAAACTGTTTCAAAAATTGCTCCATAAAGACATGCCTTTCCTGAGCTATTTTTTTACCGGTTTTTGTATTCATTTTGTCTTTGAGTAATAAGAGTTTTTCGTAGAAATGATTGATGGTGGGGGCTTTAGAGTTCGTATATTCTTCTTTAGTTAATTGCAAGTTGGGTTTGACCTCAGGGTCAAACAGCTTTCGGTTTTTGTAGCCTCCATAGTTAAATGCGCGGGCTATCCCAATAGCTCCTATAGCATCTAGCCGGTCTGCATCTTGAACGACGTCCAGCTCTTTTGAGCGAAATGTTTGCGACACATTTCCGCCTTTAAATGAGATGTTTTTAATGATTTTTACAACGTGGTCTATTATCTCAGTTGAAACATTTTCTTTTTCTAAAAATGCTTTTGCGTAAGCAGGACCAACGGTCTCATCGCCGTTATAAAATTTACTGTCTGCAATGTCGTGCAACAAAGCGCCCAATTGAACAACTAGAAAGTCACAGGTTTCGCCTTGAGCGATTAAACAACTGTTTTTATAGACCCGCTCTATGTGAAACCAGTCGTGTCCGCCTTCAGCATTTTTTAGGGTCTGTTTCACAAACTGAATGGTGTTTTGAATGAGTATGCGTTCTTTGTGGCTCAAATTTTTATTGCTTTATAGCACCTATTATTTGTTTTTCTATTTTGGAAATTAATTCATTGGGTTCAAAATCAGCTAATCTTAACGCAGGATGCACTTGAAAAACCAAATGTGTGTTTAAAGGAATAGGAAAAACGCCAAAGCGTTGCAGCTTCCAGGAATTACTTATAGAAATCGGTAGTACATAAGCATCAGGGGCATTTTCAAAAAGTGTGAGCAGTCCTTTTTGCTTAAAAGGTTTGGGAATGCCATCTCTGCTGCGAGTGCCTTCAGGAAAAATAACAACGGCTCTGTTGTGTTTTGAAATGTAGTGTGCAATTTTTTTTATCTCATTAGTGGCTTGTTCTGGATTTTTACGGTCAATCAAAACTGAACCTCCGTGCTTTAAATTGTATGAAATAGTGGGAATTCCTTTGCCAAGCTCCTTTTTTGAAATAAACTTGGGGTGCAAGCTTCTTAAAAACCAAATTAATGGGGGTATGTCCCACATGCTTTGATGGTTAGAAACGATGATTACAGGTCTGTTTACGGGTAAATTTTTAGGCAATTTTATTTCATAAGTGGTGCCTAAAACGTGTAGCGTTCTGAGTGTTAACCAATTGAAAACCGCAACGCTCTTCCGGTGTGTGTTGTAACCAAATAGATGAAGGCAAACGCGTTGAATAAGATCAAATAACACCAAAAATATCCCAAAAAGCAGGAAAAAAACTACTGAAAGCAGATAACTGACTATTTTATTTAGCAGGGACATCACAATCCCAAAAATAGAAAAACCCCTTCAATTGAAAGGGTTTTATCTCATAATTTATTTGTGTTAGGTCAAGAAATTAACAGTGCTGATTGTATGCGTCCATTAAATTTTCTGCTATTAATTCTGCCGGGCGGCCTTCAATGTGATGACGCTCTAGCATATGAACCAATTCGCCATCTTTAAAAAGCGCCATGGATGGCGAGCTTGGGGGGAATGGCATCATTTGTGCTCTAGCTGCATCTGTAGCTTCGCGGTCAACCCCTGCAAAAACAGTAACCAATTGATCCGGTTTTTTGCTGTTTTGGAGTGACATTTTTGCTCCGGGGCGTGCATTGGCAGCAGCACATCCACAAACAGAGTTGACCACTACCAATGTAGTGCCTTTTTGTTGTATGGCCTGTTCAACTTCTTGAGCAGTATGTAATTCTGCAAAGCCTTCTTTAGTAAGGTCTTCGCGCATGGGTTTAACTAATTCTGGTGGGTACATATTTTCTTATTTAAACTTATTCTAAAGTACAAAGGTACTAAAAAATTCAAATTTTTAGCCGTTCAATATCTAAGGTTTCGTTAAAAATAATTTCCTTTTGTTTCAAACAAATAGGCTCGTTGCTAATTGCTATCTTTGCAGTTCTTTTAATTTTAAAAAACTAGCTTTTGATTCGTTGGATAGCAGCCATAGTAGGATTTATTTTTTATCGATTTATTGGGGCCTTTATTGGGTATATCATTGGAAGTCTCCTAGAAGGATTGTTCAAAAACACACGCGTTTATACACACACAAGTTCACAACAAGTCACTCCTGCAGATTTTGAGTTGAACTTGCTTTCATTGGCCTCTATAGTAATTAAAGCAGATGGAAAAGTAAGTCCACAAGAAATGCAATTTGTACAAAGTTATTTTGTGCAAGCGTATGGAAAAGAAAGAGCCAACGCTACTTTTCGCACGTTTAATGAGGTAGTCAAAAAGCGTGAAATAGCGCCACAAAAAATCTGTGACTATTTAAGAATACGCACGCGGTATGAATCACGGCTTCAAATCATTCATTTTCTTTTTAATATTGCCCAAGCAGATGGTCACGTTTCTCAACCCGAACTGGATAAACTAAAGGAAATTTCTAACTACCTGGCAGTGGGTCATCGTGATTTTGAAAGTATCAAAGCCATGTTCTTTAAAAATCCCGACAGTGCTTATAAAATACTGGAAATTGATAAAACAGCTACGGTTGAGGAAATAAAAAAAGCGTTTCGCACTATGGCAAAAAAATACCATCCTGATAAACTACAGCATATGGATGAAGCCTACCGCAAAGGCGCTCAGGAAAAATTTCAAAAAGTGCAGGAAGCTTATGAGCAGTTGCAGAAGGAAAAAGGGTTTTAAATTGCTTTATTTAAGACAAATGTCGTATATTTGTAGTCAAATGTCTTAATGATGAAAAATTACAAATCACAAATCAATCAGGTCAATGAGACTGCAGCTACCTATATTCGCAAATTTTCAGACGTTCCTGTAAAAAACACCTTTTCTTTTGAAGACTTGATTAACAACAAGTTATTGTTAATTCAAACCATTAGAAGAGGCATTCCCTTTTCGCTTTTTTCTGAAATTAAACACATTGTTCCCTTTACAGATGAAGATTGGGCAGAGGTTCTCAACACCTCCACAAAATCATTACAGCGCTACAAGTTGGAGAAGAATTTCTTGTTTAAGCCCATTCATTCTGAAAAAATCATAGAAATTGCTGAGGTTGCGATTTTTGGTAATCAGATTTTTGATACTCCAGCTCATTTTCAGCAGTGGTTGAATACTCCTTGCTATGCTTTGGGTTCTCATAAGCCCTTTGAGCTCCTTCAAGATTCCTATGGAAAAGAGCTTGTTTTAAATGAGTTAAACAGGATTGATCACGGTATTTTTGCATAATGATGGTTTACAGGCTTTCGCGAAAAAAGTATTCCGGCAAACTATCAGGTAAAGGCGCTGCGCTTTCGGGCAACCGCTGGAATTCAAAGGGTGTAGAAATGATTTATACTTCAGAAAGCCGTGCACTGGCAATGGCCGAAGTAATTGTACACCTCTCTTTGGCAGTTTTACCAAAAGACTTTGTCCTTCTTGAAATTGAGATTCCGGATGTGATTGAAATAAAAAAAATCACCCCCCGGGATTTGCCTGAAAACTGGAATACTTTTCCGCATCACCCTTCAACACAACAAACAGGGGATGCATTTATAAGGGATTGTAAATGTGCAGTGCTACAAGTTCCATCTGCTGTGGTGAATGGGGATTTCAACTTTTTGTTGAATCCTTTTGATCCGGATTTCAAAAGAATACAAATTACCTCACAGCACCCTTTTCTAATTGATCAACGATTGATTAAATGGTGATTAAAATTCATAACGTACCGCTAGTTGTACATTTCTTCCCGGATTGGTAATTTCAAAAGCCCTTAAAATAGAAAGGTGATCAACATAGTTTTTGTTGAACAAATTTCTAAGCTGAAGACTTGTGCTTAAAGTACCTTTTTCAAAAATAAAATTGTGTGATATTCCGGTGTGAACAAGTGTGAATGCGGGTGTGCTCATTTCATTAAAACCGGGACGGTTTTGTTTTGCAGTATGACTTATAGCTGCTGTAAAAAGTGTTCTTTTTGAGAAGTAAGGCTTATAACTTAAATCAAAACCATATTGATCTGCAGGGATAAAAGTTAAGTTTTCTTTTGGGTCTTTTAACTCCCCTCTTACAAGGGCTGCTGTGGCTCTTAACTGCAAGTCACTATTCTCTAACGGTCGGTATTTTACTTCCCATTCAGTTCCATAAAGTAAGGCATTTTCTTGCTGAAACGCCCAGATTTCAAGTCCGTCTTCGGGTCTTATTTCTTCTGTGTTTGTGAAAAAGATATAATTTGAAATATCATTTACATAAAGAGAACCACCAATTCCAATAGTGCTTCCGGTATAGGTATAAGTTAAATCAGTTTGCAGGCTTTGCTCTCTTTTAAAATTGGCGTTACCCACCTCAAAACGGCTAGTACCGGGATGAGGTCCATTGGAAAACAACTCCGCAAGATCTGGCGCTCTATAGCCTGTTGATGCATTCAGCTTTAATTGGTGCTTAGGCTTGAAGCGATAACTCACCCCCAGCGAACCGGTAAAACCGCTAAAGTCTGTACTAAGTTTTCTGCTTTCGGGATTTCCGGGGAGTATGAAACCGTAATCGATAAGTGCTTGCGAATTTGCCATAGCTTCCACATTTCGATAATCAAATCTGAGTCCACCTTGCAGATAAAAATTATTCAGTGGCTTGCTGCCTAAATAATAGACCCCAAAATCTGTAGTTTTCGCGTCGGGAATCAGGATTTCTTCAGCTTCTTCTTTGTTTTTGGTGTTGATTAAACTTGCCTGTATTCCAAATGTGTGTGTAAAATCATACTCAGGGAATAAACTTATTCTTCCAGAAAAAAAGGTATGATTTTGTTTGAGTCCCAAATCGATTTCGTTAAAATCTTCTTCAATTTCGTTTCGGTCGTTAATGTGATGAGAGAGGTGTAAAAAGGTTTGAAAGGTTTCGTGCAAACGTTCCTCACTAAAGGAAATAAGGTAGTCACTCACTTCCTGAAAAGGCAGTTGCATGCTGCGGTCATTGCGAGTTGTTGCAAGGCTTTCTTCCAACTCTCCATCATCAATAATCCCCAAATTTTGTTTCTGGTAGGTAAAGGAAAGTTTATTTTTATAATTTTTCTGGTCAATTCCTGCGTGCAATCTCAAGGTGCTGTAATTAAAACGGCTGTTGCCAATGGGGCGGTTTTCACCATTTTTGTAATCGGCGTGATTTTCATAGGCAGCATCAAGGGCAAAAAACAGTTTGTTTTCAAACTTTTTACCCAAAGAGCCATAATTCCTAAAACCTTTTGAGGTACTGTTAAAAGTGACACCAATATTCCCAGTACTTTTTTCTGAAGTTAAATAAGATTCATCATCTTTTACAATAAGCACCCCACCAATGGCACCTGAACCATAAAGAATGGAGGCCGGCCCCTTGATTACATCAACGCTTTTTACCCCAAGACCGTTTAAGCCCAGCCCGTGGTCTTGCCCCCAAGCGTGATTTTCCAATTTGTTGTTTTGATAAAGAGTGACTATTCTTGAAAATCCAAGTCCGCGGATAAAAGGCTTCACAATACCCGGCCCCAATTCTGCACCATTAATTCCAGGGTGCTCTTTTAAAACACCGGCAATTCCACCCGCATTGCTGCTTTGAGAAATATGTTGCATAGCTACCTGAGTGATGGCATAAGGAGTGCGACGTGTGAGGCCACTTTGTCTATCGATAATGAGTATGGTGTTGAGGGTTTCGGGATTGGCATCTAGATTGATATCTAAATAGAAGGATGTTTTATTTTCAAAGGAAATGTTTTTTTCATAAGTAAGATAGCCAAGAGCTTGTATTTCTATAGTAAAATTTTTTAAGGAGGTTTGTAAACTGAACAACCCATTTTCATCTGCTTGCGTTCCTGATGAGGAATTTTTGATAATAATGTTTGCAAAGGGAACAGGCCCTTGTATATCAGTAACTTTTCCTTCGAGCGTGTTAAGTTCTTGACTAGTAACCTTCGGACAAATAATGATTAAAAAAGTAATAATAATATATTTCATTGATTTAATTTTAAGCAAATATATAAAATAAATTTAGACAAGACTAAAAAAGTAATTTGTATGATATAAATTTGTATTTTTGTAAACGAAAAAGTAGATTCTATGTATAGTGATTCAGAAGAAAATTATTTAAAAGCAATTTTTCATTTAGAGCGTTTTGCAGAGGAAGGAGTCTCTACAAATGCCATTGCAGAGCAAATGCAAACTAAAGCCTCCTCAGTGACAGATATGCTCAAAAAGCTGGCTGATAAAAAACTGGTAAATTACATCAAGTATCAGGGTGTTACATTAACTAATCAAGGAAAAAAAACAGCAGCAGCCATTATAAGGAAGCACCGATTATGGGAAGTTTTTTTGGTTGAAAAACTTGATTTTAGTTGGGACGAGGTTCATGAAATTGCAGAGCAGTTGGAGCATATTGAGTCTGATTTGCTTATTGAAAAGCTTGACAAACTTCTGAACTTTCCAAAATTTGATCCCCACGGTGATCCCATTCCTACAAAAGAAGGGACATTCCCTGAACGTGAAAAAGTGCTTTTGAGTGAATTAAAAAAGGGTGACAGTGGTATTTGTGTGGGAGTAAAAGATACATCGCCATCCTTTCTGAAATTTCTCGATAAAAACGGGATTGCTTTGGGAAAAACTATTAATGTTTTGGACAAAGAAGAGTTTGATGGCTCACTTGAAATAAAAGTGGGAAAAGAGAAAATGACAATTTCTCAATTAATATCTTCAAACTTATATTTAAAAACAAACTGATTTTATGGATGCAATTATCACTTATTTTGAACAATTAGACCCAATTCTAGCCGCTTTTTATGCCACATTGTTTACCTGGGGTTTGACAGCGCTTGGTGCTTCTGCAGTTTTTTTGTTTAAAACTATGAGCCGTGCAGCTCTTGACGGGATGCTGGGATTCACAGGCGGAGTGATGGTGGCTGCCAGTTTTTGGAGTTTATTGGCCCCCGGTATAGAAATGAGTCCCGGCGATGGATTTGTGAAGGTCATACCGGCTGCTGTGGGCTTTTTTTTAGGAGCTGTTTTTTTGTTTGGATTGGATAAAATTTTACCTCACTTGCACATCAACTTTAAAGAAAGTGAAAAAGAAGGAATTAAAACACCCTGGCACAAAACCACTTTGCTCACTTTGGCAATAACCCTTCATAACATACCGGAAGGATTGGCTGTGGGGGTTTTATTTGGTGGCGTAGCTGTAGGCATGGATGGAGCAACCATTGGAGGAGCTGTTGCACTAGCTATGGGAATTGGCCTTCAAAATTTTCCCGAAGGTATTGCGGTAGCCATGCCTCTGAGACGTGCCGGTATGAGCCGTAAAAAGAGTTTTATGTATGGGCAGGCTTCCGCTTTAGTAGAACCTATAGCGGCTGTAATTGGTGCGTGGGCGGTATTGACTTTTCAACCCATTTTACCCTATGCACTTGCTTTTGCAGCAGGAGCGATGATTTTTGTTGTTGTAGAGGAAGTCATTCCCGAAACCCAACAAGATAAACACACAGATATTGCAACCATGGGATTCATTGGCGGTTTTATTGTTATGATGATTTTGGATGTGGGTCTTGGTTAAAGATGGTTTTATTGATATTACTTTTTCCTTTCCCAGGTTTGAGGCTTCATGTTCATAGAGGCTCTTAAAATGTCTTTCTGGCTAATAAGCCCAATGAGTTTTTTATCCTCAACGATGGGAAATCGCCTCCGTTTTGCGGTTAAAAACAGTTTGGCAGCATCAAAAATGGATGTGTTTCCATCTATAGTTTCAACCTCTTTGACCATACAACTCTCCACAGTAATATTGTCAATGGGCATGTTGTAGTATTGACTGTCAGACAATTGTTTTATACAGTCTCCTTCAGAGATGATACCCACCAATTCATTTTTATCATTCACAACCGGCCCGCCTGATATTTTGTTTCTAATTAACACCTCAATCACTTCAGGGATGGATTGCTCGGGTTTGAAAGTGGTTAATGTTGTGGACATAAAATCACATACTCTAATGTTATCTGCAGGGATTTTGTCTTTACCAACAAACTTCCCTTGAAAACTTTTAATACCCATACTGTTTTGTTTTTAAACCCTTAAAATACAAAAAATAGTTGAATTATTTTCAATTCCTAAATTAATGTATCTTTAAGCAGAAATAATTTGCTGCACAATGAAACTAAGTAATTTCTCAACCTTGATCGCATTTCTTGTTTTAATACTGCTTGTGTATTTCAGTTTTAAATCCTTGATGCCATCAAAAATTTCTGATGGTTCAACTCCCGAAACCCAATTTTCAACAGAGAGAGCCCTCACACAATTAAAAGTAATATCAGAAAAACCACATTATATAGGTAGTGATGCCCATACCGAAGTGAGGGATTATTTACTCACTCAACTGGAGCTTTTGGGTCTTGACCCCCACGTTCAGGAAGGATTTACCCTAAATAAAAACTCGGGAGTTTTAGCCAAACCCAAAAATATTCTTGCGCGCATACCGGGAAGAGAACAAGGAAAAGCATTGATGTTATTAGCTCATTATGACAGTGCTCCCCATTCTAAAAGTCATGGTGCCAGCGACGCAGGATCTGGCGTGGTCGCTATTCTTGAAGGGGTAAGAGCCTATTTGGCAACAGGACAAATCCCTAAAAACGATATCATTATTCTTTTTAGCGACGCCGAAGAAATTGGCCTTATGGGAGCTAAACTATTTGTTGAAAATCATCCCTGGGTAAAGGACGTGGGTGTTGTGGTCAATTTTGAAGCACGCGGAAGTGGAGGTCCTTCTAATATGATTCTCGAAACCAACCAGGGCAATGCCATGTTGGTCAAAGAGTTTATTCAAGCAAATCCCTCACATCCCGTCGCGTCTTCTTTGATGTATAGTGTGTATAAAATGCTTCCCAACGATACAGACTCAACAATTTTTAGAGAACTGGCAGATATTGACAGCTATTTCTTTGCTTTTATAGACAATCATTATCACTATCATACCGCAGCAGATACCTATGAGAATCTCGACAGAAACACACTGGAGCATCAGGGTAGTTATGTGATGGCTATTTTAACTCATTTTTCAGAAAGCAACCTTGAAAACCTCAAGGCAGATCAAGACTACGTTTATTTTAATATGCCTTTTATTAAAATGGTGAGTTATCCCTTTTCCTGGATTGTACCCATGCTCATTCTGGCTATTATACTATTTATTGGACTTGTGTTATTTGGTATCTCCAGTCAAAAATTAAATAGAATAGAAATACTTAAAGGCTTTATTCCTTTTCTTTCTTCGCTAGTGGTGAGTGGATTACTCGCGTTTTTTGGATGGAAATTACTGCTAAAAATCTATCCCGCTTACGCGGAAATCTTACATGGTTTTACTTACAACGGTCATTTGTATATCCTTGCGTTTGTTGCTGTAACACTAGCAGTTACATTTAGTTTTTATGGAAAATTTCATCGCAAAGAGCGCCCTGCAAACCTTGTGGTTGCCCCTTTATTTGTCTGGATGATACTCTGTACCCTGCTCGCCATCTATTTAAAAGGAGGAGCCTTTTTTATTATTCCGGTGTATTTTACATTGGCAATGCTGTTCATATTAATAATTCAAAAACGTCCAAATCTAATACTTCTTTTACTTTTTAGTGCTCCGGCAATTTTTATTTTTTCACCATTTATACAGTTTTTCCCGGTGGGATTGGGGCTTAAAATGCTGGTAATAAGTGCTGTATTTACAGTGTTACTGTTTGGTTTATTGATACCGGTTTTGGCCTCTTTTAGTAAAAAGAAGAGCTTTGCAGTGTTGTTTTTGCTTCTTGCATTTGTAGCTTTTCTAGGAGCCCATTTTGAATCTGATTTTTCTGATGACAGGCACAAACCCAATAGCTTGGTCTTTTTTCAAGATGCAGACCTGCAACAATCGTATTGGGTTACTTATGATTATTTGTTGGATTCCTGGACCAAAAATTATTTAGGTGATGCCCCATTAGACGCAAAAAAAATCATTTCAAATGTAGCGAGTAGTAAATATGGAACCGGCTTTTCTTATGCAGTCGAAACACAACAAAAGGAGCTTTCGACTCCCACAATTTCAAAGCTCAGTGACACAATTGTGGGTGATTACAGAGAAATAAGGTTGCTTATTTCGCCACAGCGAAAGGTAAACAGACTGGCTTTGTTTGCAGATGAAGATGCGGTTTTTAGAGATTTTGAGGTTAATGGTTTATCCCTTCCTAAAAACTCAAGTACAGGTAATGCAGTTGAAAAGAGAAGAAGCAAAATACTGCTTAGCTATTATGTGTCAGATAGTGACTCTTTAGAGGTAAACTACAGTTACCACATAGACTCAAAGCACCCGATTACCTTGCAGGAAATTTCGTTTGACTTGCTTGAGCACTCCCAATTTACCATACCGGAAAGAAAATCTTCTGAAATGCCTAAACCTTTTATTACTACCGATGCCATTATCCTCCAAAAAGTCATCAAGCCCGATGATTTAGAGACTCCACAAAACGGGCAAGAAAAAGTTGTTGAAGATGCATCAAATTAGTGTTCTTGGTTGCGGTTGGTTGGGGTTTCCCTTAGCTCTTTCGCTAACGCAAAAGGGTTTTAAAATAAAGGGTTCAACCACATCAAAAGACAAAATGGGTTTTTTAAATAAACACAATATCGAACCCTATCTATTGTATTTATCTGAAAACACGATTGATGGGCAAATCGATTCCTTCTTAGCCGGAAGCCAAACGCTCGTCATCAATATACCACCGGGTATGAGAGGACAAAACGCACCTCCTTTTAGTAAAAAAATAGAAGTATTACTGCAGAGCATAGAGACATCTACAGTTCAACAAGTCCTTTTTGTGAGTTCTACCTCTGTATTTGCTGATTTTCAGGGAGAAGTTGATGAGGGTACTCCTCCCCAACCCGATTCTCCCAGCGGCAAAGAGTTGTTAAAAGCAGAGCAACTATTGATGAAAAATAACTCCTTTAAAAGCTCGGTAGTGCGCTTTGGAGGGCTTATTGGTGAGGACCGTCATCCTGTAAACGTTCTCGCAGGAAGAGAAGGACTTTCAGGAGGTAATGCTCCGGTAAATTTAATTTATCAGGAAGACTGCATTGGCATAATAGAGACAATTATTGAAAACAAGTATTGGGGAAAGATTATTCACGGGGTGTCTCCTGAACATCCTTTAAAAAAAGACTATTACACAAAAACAGCTTTCCATAAAAACCTGAAACCGCCAGTTTTTAATGCTGAAACCGTTAGGCATTACAAATGCGTGTTGAGCAAGTATGTGTCAAATGATTTGGGATATACTTTTAAAAAAGAGTTGTAGTTTTTTTGAGAGCAAAATATTGAAAGCAAAAAAAAAGGAGCCAATTGGCTCCCTTTTATATTAAACATAAAGAAAATGTTACCAAATTTTAATTCTGTCTTCAGGGGCGAGATACATTGCATCTCCTTCTTGAGTAGCAAAGGCTTCGTGGAAAGCATCTAAATTTCTAATGGGCACCCAGGCTCTGTAATTTCCGGGAGAGTGAGGCCCCAGTTTTAATTGACGCATCATGGCTTCCTCGCGGTATTGAATTCTCCAAATGGTTGCCCAAGAGAGGAAAAATCGTTGTTCTTGTGTAAATCCATCAATCAATCCCGGGTCGCCATTCTCAGCCAAGTATAACCTCAAGCCATCAAGTGCAGCATTGGTACCACCGAGGTCACCGATATTTTCACCAAGAGAAAGTTTTCCGTTGATAAATTGACCGGGCAATACTTCAATAGCACTGTATTGATTTGCAAGGCCTTCGCCAAGGGCTTCAAAAGCGGTAAGGTCTTCTTCGGTCCACCAGTTGTTAAGGTTTCCTTCGGCATCAAAGCGGGCACCACTATCATCAAAACCGTGAGAAATTTCATGACCAATCACTGCGCCAATTCCGCCAAAATTCACGGCAGGATCTGCTTTGTAGTCATAGAAGGGTGGTTGCAAGATGGCAGCCGGAAAGACAATTTCGTTGAATGTTGGGCTGTAATATGCATTTACGATTTGTGGGGGCATAAACCATTCTGTTTTATCTACAGGTTTGCTTAATTTTTCTATGGTACGGTTATAGTTCCATTGTGAAGCTGCCATTCGGTTGTCAAAGAAAGTTGCATCTTCTTTTACTTCCAGTTCTGAGTAGTCTTTCCAAACATCAGGATACCCAATTTTAATATTTATTTTATGTAGTTTTTCGAGTGCTTTTACTTTGGTGTCTTCTGTCATCCAGGGAAGTGCTTTGATGCGCGTATCATAAGCTTGCACTACTTTGGCAATCATTTCTTCAGCTGTTTTCTTGGCCTCTGCAGGAAACATTTTATCAACATATAATTTTCCCAGTGCTTCACCAAGAACCCCATTCACGGTACTTAAAGCTCTTTCATCAAGTGGCTTTTGTTTTTCAGCACCACTCATAGTTTTGGCGTAAAAATCCCAGTTTGCTTTTTCAATTTCCATAGTAAGCATTCCTGAAGCACTGTTTAAACTAGACCATCTCAAGAAAGTTTTCCAATCTTCAACTTGGTTTTCTGCAAAGATATCTTTTAAAGACTCTGTGTATTTCAACTCTGTAATGATGATGGTGTCAATTTCTTTAGCTCCAATTCCGTCAAAATAGTTGGTCCAGTTAATTTGGGGTACCATCGATTGAAGTTGCTCAACAGATCTTGGGTTGTTTCTTTTTCTTGCATCACGACGTTCTGCTCTGTCCATCCTGGGTGTTGCGAGTTTGGTTTCGAAGGCCAGTATGCGTTGGGCTTGGTCTGCAGCTTCTTCTTCAGTGTCACCCAAAAATTGTAACATTCTGGTTACGTGTGCCACATATTTTTCTCTTTTGTCTTTGGAGTCTTCGTCGTCATTCAAATAATAATCTTTATCAGGAAGGCCTAAACCGGAAGCGCCCAAATAAGCAACATTCTTGTTACTGTCATTGGGTGCGCCAGAAACATAAAATCCAAAGAAGTCAGAGCTTCCTTTTGACTGCATTTCTGTAAGGTAATTTTGCAAACCTTCAATGTCTTGAATAGCATCAATTTTTTCCATATAAGGCAGTAAAGGCTCAATTCCTGAAGCATCTCTGGAAGTGGTATCCATAATTGATTTAAAGAGATAAACTGCCTTAGCCTGATCTGAACCGGCTTCAATAGTTGGATCATCCATCGCTTCTTTGAGAATGTTCAATACGTCCTCATTTGTTTTTTTACGAAGAGCGCCAAAGCTTCCCCAGTTTGTTTCATCTTCAGGAATGGGGTTTTCATCCAGCCAGGTCCCATTCACATATCTAAAGAAGTCTTCAGTAGGGCTCACGGTGGTATCCATATATGCCAGATTTATGCCGTGATGGGTGTCGTCTATTTGTTCTTGTTTGTCAGTTTTACAAGCCACAGTAATAGCTGTTAAGGCTATTGTGGCGAGCATAGATTTTAATGTGTTGGTTTTCATTTGTAACTAATTATTGTTTTAAGGTAAGTGTGAGTACTCAAACCAATTCCACTAAAATTGGAAGAGGATGGTGAACATTTAATAAAAAATAAAATTCGGCAACTAAAGTATCACTATTAATAGAGTAGAACTGTTAAAATTAAATTAAAATATTAAGTTTAATTAGAGAGAATCAGTTGTCTGGTTGTTTTCTGCACGCTTTAGATTTTCTTCAAATCGGGTCATTTCATCGATGCGCTGTTTTTCAAATCGTTCATTGATTTGAATGATTAAGTTTGAAAAAGCGGTGTTAGCTTCCTTAAGGTTTTCGGCAATCACATCGGTTTTGACAGTGGGTTGATGCAGTGTTTCATCCAACAATTTGACCCTCACATTGAGGACGCGCATTCTTGATGAGATGGCATTTGTTTTCAAGTTTTCAGGGATATTTTTTAATAAGGAGTCTGAAACCGATACCATTCTTTCGGTTTCAGCTCTGTAATCTCTTACGTTTCCTTGGTTGATGCGTTTCAGGTCATTTTCAAACTCTTTAAAATATTGCCAGGAAGTGACTTCGTTTTCGGCTTCAGCTGAAAGAACAGGAAAGCGGCTGTCTAGTTGAGGCAAATTTAAATTTATTTCATTAGTTGATTGATTTGCGTTCTCTTCTTCTTTGGTGTTACAGGACATCAAAGTGACACTAAAAAGTAAAAAAAGCAATGGAACACAATGTTTCATTTAAAAAAATTTTATTTGAAACGAAAGTACTTATTTTTATGAAGACCTCACCACAAACCTATCAAATTTAATTGAGCAATCCTTTCAAAAAAGTTATATTTTTCAGAAGGAATAGTACGTGCGGCTTTGATTTTATATCTTTACGCTCAAAACCAAATTTAATGAAATCAAGAATTCTCATCCTGGGTGCCTGTGGTCAAATTGGCACTGAACTAACGACTGCTTTACGACAAAAACATGGCAATCACAAAGTCATTGCTAGTGATATTAGAGAGGGCGATCAAGAGATGATGCAAAGCGGACCTTTTGAAATTGTTGATGCAACCAACTATGAAGATCTAGAAAATATCGTCATTCAATATGAGATTAGTGAGGTCTATTTAATGGCCGCAATGCTTTCGGCTACAGCCGAAAAATTTCCGGCAAAAGCCTGGCAATTGAATATGAGTTCTTTGTTCAATGTATTGAATTTGGCAAAGGAAAAAAAGATTGAAAAGATATTTTGGCCCTCCAGCATTGCCGTTTTTGGTCCTACGACCCCCAAAGCAAACACACCACAACGCACGGTGATGGAGCCCTCTACTGTTTATGGTATAAGCAAACAAGCCGGTGAGCGCTGGTGTGAATACTACTTCAATAAATATGGTGTCGATGTGCGCAGCATTCGGTATCCGGGAATCATAAGTTGGCAAACACTTCCCGGAGGCGGCACCACAGATTATGCCATAGATATTTATCACAAAGCATTAAAACACAATAAGTACATTTGTTTTCTCAAGGCAGGCACAACGCTTCCCATGATTTATATGGATGATGCCATTAGAGCAACGCTTGACTTGATGAGTGCTCCATCTGAGAACATAAAGATACGCTCCTCATACAATCTGGCAGCAATAAGCTTTGACCCTGAAGAGATTACTGCAAGTATCCAAAAACAATTACCAGACTTTAAAATTGAATATGCACCCGATTTCAGGCAAGCCATAGCAGACAGTTGGCCTCAAAGTATTGATGACCAAAGTGCACGTGAAGAATGGGGATGGAAGCACCAATTTGATTTGGATGCCATTACTAAAGACATGCTTAAAAACCTTTCGCCAAAGTATTTAAAATAATGCCTTCACAACCCGAAATACAAAAGGCTGCAGAAGCTTTACAAAAGGCCCAGGAAACTAAAATACCCTGTGCACCCATAAGGATGTTTATTGGAGACACCTCTCAGGAAAATGCTTATTCTGTTCAAAACCTCATCACACAAGGACGCTTAAAGAACGGAGCGAGAATTGTGGGTAAGAAAATTGGCCTTACTTCTGTAAAAGTACAGCAACAACTGGGTGTTGATCAGCCTGATTATGGAGTGCTGTTTGAGGATATGGAAATAAAAAATGAAGGGAAGCTCTCCATTTCTGAAACCATGCAACCCAAAGCAGAAGCTGAAATTGCCTTTGTACTCAAAAACGACCTCTTTTCAAAAAATCCATCCATCAGAGAAATTGAAGATGCAATTGATTATGCTGTAGCCGCTATTGAAATTGTGGGGAGTCGCATCGCCAACTGGGATATTAAAATCACAGACACCATTGCAGACAATGCCTCGGCAAGCCATTTTGTGCTGGGAGACGTGAAGAGAAAACTTTCAGAAATAGATGTGATTGGTTGCGAAATGCAATTATTTCAAAATAACCAATTGGTCTCACAAGGAAGCGGAGTGGCTTGTCTGGGTTCACCACTTATTGCTGTGCAATGGCTGGCAAAAAAAATGGTTGAAATGCAAAGCCCGTTAAAAGCCGGGGATCTTATTTTATCTGGTGCCCTTGGACCTATGGTGAATGTAACTGCAGGAGATACTCTTTTTGCAACAGTGGATGGACTGGGAGGAGTGAGAGTTCATTTCACTTAAATCACATTTAAAACAGATTTTAATATAAAAGGGCTCTATGATAATTCATGAACCCTTTATTTAAATTTTGCTTTCCCTCTTGGGCTTGCAGACAGCCATTGGGATAAACTTCTCGCCCAAGAGTGTCCATAAAAAAACCCAACACTTTCGTGTCGGGTTGTTTTGCTCCCCCTCTAGGGCTCGAACCTAGGACCCTCTGATTAACAGTCAGATGCTCTAACCAACTGAGCTAAGGAGGAAGGTAGTAATACCATTTATGCTTGCTTCGCTTTCGCTAAGCGGATGCAAATATAATTGAATTTTTAACTGTTGCAAAAACTAAATATAAAAATGTGGCTTTTTTTTGTTTCTTTGTCAGACCAACCAGCCCATTATGCAAAATTTTCATAAACTACTCTGGCTTTTTGCAATTCTCCTTTCAGAGATTATATGGGCTCAAAATGACACTTTAGTATCACCCCAAAACACAAAAACCGGCTGGACATTTGGGCTTTTACCGGCGATTTCATTCAATAGTGATTTGGGATTTCAATATGGAGGAGTGGTCAATTTTTTTCATTATGGCGACGGCTCCCGTTACCCAAAATACAACCACTCACTATTCCTCGAAATTTCCCGTTTTACAAAAGGCTCTGGCATTAACCGTTTTTTTTATGACTCAGACCAATTGATACCAAACCTGCGTACCACTGCAGACATTAGTTATCTCACCGAAAAAGCACTCAATTTTTATGGCTTTAATGGTTATAATGCAGTCTATAACCCGGCATGGGAAGACGATGGAAACCCTGATGAATACATCTCCAGAGTCTATTACCGGCACGAACGGCAGAAATTTAAATTTACTTTTGATTTTCAGGGAAAGTTGAAGGGCAATCACTTGCGATGGCTGGCAGGAATTGGTCTTTTTAAAACAGAAATTGCTCCGGTGGATATTGATGCCCTTAATAAAGGAAAAGACAGTAACGAGCTCCTGCCCGATGTGCTCGGATTGTATGACCGTTATGTGCAGTGGGGCGTTATTTCTCCCAGGGAAAAAGATGGTGGCTGGAACAATCATCTAAAACTGGGGCTGGTTTATGACACTCGGGATTTTGAACCCAATCCATCTAAAGGCCTTTGGAGTGAAGTGATTTTCTTTGTCTCACCTGATGTTGCTGGAAATGAATTTGGTTATACCAAAATGAGTATCACCCACAGGCAATACATCTCGGTGCTTTTTCAAAAGAAACTCACACTGGCGCTTCGCGCACACTACCAAACCACAATTGCAGGCAATGTGCCTTTCTATATGCAGCCTTATCTCATCAGCTCTTTTTACAATGCAGCAAATACTGATGCACTGGGTGGCGCACGCACTCTTCGCGGTGTTTTGCGCAACCGTGTGGTGGGAGATGGGGTCGTGATGGGCAATGCCGAACTACGCTGGAGAAGCAATCCCAGCATACTCTTCAAACAAAACTTTTATCTGGGAATCAATGCTTTTTTTGATACCGGAAGGGTTGTCGATAAAATCGATTTAAACCTTTCTGGGGTGCCTGAAAATGATCGCACTAGTTTTTTCGATATCAGTGCTGAACGCTTTCACTCCTCAGTGGGAGCCGGACTTCGGGTCGTGATGAATGAAAATTTTATCGTGGCACTCGATTATGGAAAACCCCTGGATTCCCGAGATGGCAAAAGCGGGCTCTACATTGGATTGAATTATCTATTTTGATTTTTAATTCTCGACACAATAGTTTATCAAAGCATTAACAATCAACCACATATTATTTTGTATATTATACATATGAAACATCAAAGATACATATGGCTGGTATTGGTATTGTTTGCACTTTTAGCCATCTCCATTTATGCAGCAATAAATCCTGTTTTTCCATACAACTATGTGTTGTGGGTTGCCGGACTTGTGATTTTATTGCTAGTAATTCTTTACATTCTTCAAATCAAAAGAAAATCCAAAAAAACATTCAAAGATTGGTATGAAGATGACCCGCGTAAAAACACAAAATAACCGCTCCTTTCCTTTACAAAGTTGATTTTTATCATTTCACAAGAGCAACTAGTTTTCTAACTTTCACTATCTAACAGCCCCCTTTATGAAAGTTATACTCTTAATCTTGATGATTTTGCACGCAGCTATTCATCTCTTGGGATTTTTAAAAGGATTTCAACTCACTGAAATCACTCAGCTTTCAATGTCAATTTCAAAACCCGTGGGATTGTTATGGCTTTTGGTTGCTATACTTTTTACATTGGCACTTTTCGGCTTTGTTTTTAACCTTGATTTTTGGATTTACCTCACTTTTTTCACAATTATTGCCTCACAAATTCTTGTCGTTTTACATTGGAAAGATGCCGCATACGGAACGATTGTAAACATCATTTTGCTTTTGTTGGTTTTGCCACACTTTGGAAAACAACAATTTGATAAAAAGGTAAGCAAGGAAAAAACGGCTTTGATTCACTCGTTTAATACATCCAATAATGAAATTCTTAGAAAAGATGAAATTCTAAATCTTCCCGCAAGTGTTCAAAACTGGTTGTTGCAATCGGGTGCAGTGGGTTCCCCTAAAACAGTTGGTGCACATTTAATTCAAAGCGGAAAACTGAAAACCAAGCCCAATTCAAAGTGGTTGCCCTTTCAGGCAGAACAGCATTTTAATGTGAAATCTCCTGCTTTTTTATGGGTCGCTGAGGTAGAATTGTTTTCGGGAGTAATTTTATCCGGACGGGATCGACTTGAAGAAGGCACCGGCGAGATGCTTATAAAACTTGCGTCTTTGATTCCGGTAGTGAATGAAAAGGATAATCATTCTATCAATACGGGAGCAATGATTCGATTTTTAGGCGAAATTTGTTGGTTTCCCTCTGCAGCTGTGAATGAATACATCAACTGGGAGGAACTAGACAGCCTTTCGGCGAAAGCTACTTTCACAGGAAAGACTCAATCAGTTTCCGGAATTTTTCATTTTACTGAAGGTGGAGAATTAAGCTCTTTTGAAGCGCTTCGTTATTTTGGAGGCGGGAAAGACGCTCAAAGACACCTCTGGAAAATAGAAGTGCTTGCTTACAAAACCTTTGAAGGAATTAAAGTGCCAGCCCTTTGCAGGGTTATCTGGAAACTACCAGAAGGCGATTTTGAATGGCTACAGTTATCAGTTACAGAGGTTAATTACAACCCGACTAACCTCTATGATTGACTCAAAAATTATTGTAACTTTATCCAATGCTTAAACTTTACATCATTGGCCTTGCCATTTTGATTACTGCTATTGTAGCTAATTTTGTGGCATCCAAACTCGGATTGCTATCGTGGTATGATTTTCTGAATTTGATTTCAGATATGGGCGCCAAGGGTATAAAGAAAGTGCGATTCATCGATTATGTTTGGTTACTTTTTCTATATCCTCTGGCACTTGGTTTGGGGTATTGGTTTGGAATCAAATTATTTCAGGCTATCTTTAGCTAAAAAACTATGGAAAAAACTGTTAGCGAGGCGATTGCTTATCGTCGTTCGTGCCGGGTTTACAAAGAAGATCCCATCGACGCCGAAAAGGTGAAACATTGCCTTGAAAATGCTGCTTTAGCACCCACCAGCAGCAATTTGCAACTATGGGAATTCTACCACATCACAAATCCTGAAGTATTGAAAAAGCTGGCTGTAGCCTGTTTCAATCAAAATGCGGCTAAAACGGCACAGCAAATGGTGGTCGTAGTTGCCCGAAAAGACCTTTGGGGCAAACGTGCCAAATCCAATTTGCAGTTCCTTCACAAAGCGTTTGGCAAACCCAATCTCACTAATCGCGAGCAGGAACGCAAAAAAATGGCACTCAATTATTACGGGAAATTAATACCTTTTACTTACTTTGACATTCTGGGAATTTTTGGGTTTTTAAAATACTGGTTTTTTCAGGTGGTGGGACTTTTCAGACCCATTTATCGGCAGGTGAGAAACAGTGATATGCGCATTGTGGCTCATAAAAGCGCCGCTTTGGCCGCTCAGAATTTTATGATTAGTATGGCGGCTATTGGCTATGATACTTGCCCCATGGAGGGCAGTGATACCTTGCGGGTAAAAAATATTCTAAACCTGCCACGGGGTTCAGAAATCAATATGGTGATTGGTTGTGGTATCAGGGACGAAAAGGGAATCTATGGACCTCGTTTTCGGGTACCTTTTGAAACGGTTTATAAGGAAGTTTAAAGCTGTTTTAAAATTTCAATGATGAGCAATGTCATTATTTAATACTTTGATTCTCATTACTTTTATGGCTTAACCAAAACCATAAAGTCATGGAAACCTCTTTCTTTTTAGCCAAATTCTGGGGATGGTACCTCATCATATTTTTCATTATCCTTAGTTTCAACCCCAAACGCATCAAACAGATTTTTGAATTCTTAAAGGATCCAAAATTTGCTATAATAGTTTCGTTTTTAGCTATTTTTATTGGCCTTATCAACATTATGCTTCACAACATTTGGGAGGCTAACTGGATGATTATCATTACACTAATTGGTTGGGCTGCTTTGTTTAAAGGATTGCTCTTGTTTATTGTTCCTCAAAAAGCCATTCAAAGCATTGAGTTTATAAATATCAGACTCATTCAAGCCGTTTACATTTTTCTTTTTATGTGCGGACTTTATCTTTTAAATATGGGCTATGAACTCATTCCTTATGAGGGGTATTAATCCATCGCCATTCCCCCGTCAATAATATGTTTGACGCCTGTGATGTATTTGCTGTTGTCTGAAGCGAGGAACAGCGCCATTTGTGCTACTTCCTCATTTTCGGCATAGCGACCCAGGGGGATACCGGCTTCAAATGCTTTTTGCATTTCATCAGGATTTTCAGGAGAAAATCCGGCTTCAATGGAACGCATCATCCGGTTATTGACCGGTCCCGGGTTGATGGTATTGATCCTAATTCTACGTGAAGCAAACTCAAGTGCTGCTACCCTTGTAATGCCCTGAACGGCATGTTTACTGGCAACATAAGCGCCCAAATTAGGCGAACCCTGCACCCCTGCCACAGAAGAAGTAATTATCACGCTGCCGCCATCGGTCATTTTGGGGACAACCACGGCACAGCCCAACCAAACACCTTTTACATTCACGTCCATTACTTTTTGATACATCTCGTCAGGATATTCTGTAATCGGTAAGGTGACACCTTCAATACCGGCATTGCTAAAGAGAATGTCAATTTTGCCAAAATGTTTCAGCGTTTCCTCAGTGAAGTGTTCCACGTCTTCCCGTTTGGAAACATCGGCAGATGTAAAGGCTACATGTTCTGATTTTAAAGCAGCAACAGCTTCTATTAGTTGTTTTTCTGATAGGTCAACAAGCATTACTTTTGCGCCTTCTTTTAGAAACAGTTTGGCTGTAGCTAGTCCAATACCTCCTGAACCTCCGGTGATGATGGCGACTTTGTTTTTCAGTTTTTTCATGAGTTTTGATTTGATTTACATCCCTTATTTCAAACAAAATAACCTAAAAATAAGTGATATAAAATGACTGTTATCATATGGAGAGATAAGCGGTGTGCAATATACTTAGCGTGTTTGCGCTGCTGCGAAGGATTTTAGTAAAGAGTAGAAAGAAGAAGAGATTAGAATTCTAAACCTCTATTAAAAATTAAAAAACACACACCTTATGCAAAGCAGGATATTTTCAATGCTTTAAAATAAAATACTCCAAACTCCCCGCACCTCATTTTCTTCATAACCAATTGCCAGATCCTCAGGATAAAGCAATTTGATTTGTTTTAGGACCTGGATGTCAATTTTTTCAGGTTTGCCGTGGCATTGCAGGCACATACTGTTTGTTACTATGGGATAGTAGAAGCGACTTTTGTCTCCTTCGGGAAGGACGATGGGTTTTGGGTCTTTGCCTTGAGCAATTTGCTCTTGAAAATAGTTGTTATAATACTGCTCTTCTACATTGGCCGCATTGTTTGGGTTTCGGTTTTTATCACTCACTCTTTTGATTACCGCCCCATATTTTTCTTCCATTTGTTTGGTGAGTGGTATGGCCTCGATATTGCAAAATTCCAGTGCGTGCAGGGTGCCTTCTTTTTGAATGGCGCCCATGAGGTTTTGACCCAGGAGTTGTTTGGTTTCGAGTGCATATTCCAATCCAATTTCCGTTTTTTGTTCCAAAGTGGTTTTTGTGGGATCGTTTTGCCCCATTCTTTGTTGCTTTCTTTGACCTTTCATCCCTTGGGGTATTTCATCCAGCGGGTTGTTTTCATACAAATAGTCAGCTATTTCTTCTAAAACGCCCTCGGGAAATTTTTGATAAGGCATGAGCCCAAAATTGCGAATGGCTCCGGGCATTTTGGCTCTGGCTTCAGAGGGTTGCTCAAGAAACGAGAGAAAGTCTTTGGTAAATTTTTCTTTTGTAGTGCCCTCTTTGATGTAATGGTTTTGTACCATCGTCATGGGTGGGGCAATACGGATGTCACGCCCCACGCCATCGGGTGCATGACATACATAACAATGCGTTTCCATGAGTTTTTTGCCGGGATGGGTTTTTACAGCAACTTCCGGGTGTAATGATATGCCTTCATAAGGCTCTTTGTTGTTTTTGCAACTCGCTAATAATAACGAAAATACAAGTATAAATAAAAGCTTTTTCACTTAGTTTTTTTTGATTTTTAAAAGTACAAAAGCCACGTATTTTGTTATGTAACCTTTGTTACAAATAGTGAAAAAATTAAGAAGCCAACACCTGCTCGTTGTTTTTAGAGAACTCACCTTTCCAGTTTGGATACAGATTTACATAGACCTTTACAGCCTCATTAAACTCTTTGACCTCTTGCGGTGTGATGTTGTTTTTTTTAAGAAGTGATTTGTAGCGTTCTTTGTAGTTTAAAGTTATCATAATTGCTGTTTTAAAGAATAAACGACTGTTTTTTCATTACTCAAAGATGCAACAAATTAAAGCTACCAAACAAGAGGGTTTTTCCTGAAAACAGATGGGGAAATAGACTTTTCAAGCGTTACTGCATTTTTAGCCTTTAAAGTCTTGATGTTACTGTTTTTAATTTAAAAACCCGGATGCCTGTTTTGTGCATGTAACAGTGAGCTTATGCATTGCGCGGGTGCAAGCAACATAAAGCATTTGGCGGTCTGCGGGAGTGTGGTAGTTTTTTTGAGAAACAAAAGGTACAACTACCCCGTCAAACTCTAGTCCTTTAGCTAAATGAGCCGTAGTAATAACAATCCCGCTACCAAAAGCCACGCTCTTGGCATCAAGCAACTGCATGGAAAAATTTTCAGATAGAGCATCATAGAGTTTTTGTGCTTGTGGTTGGGTTTTGCAAATAATCCCCAAAGATTCACAGGTTTCTGTTTTAAAATGGGTAATGAGGTCTTTCACCACCTTCAATTCTTCTTCCTCATTTTTACAAACGATGACTTTTGGTTGTTCGCCGTGGCGTTCCAGGGGCTCTACCGAGATACTTTGACCAATTTTTTTTGAAAATAAGGTGATTTCATAGGTAGAACGGTAACTTTTAAGCAAAGTCATAATAGAGGCATCTGGAAAAATTTCAGCAATTGTTTCAGGGGTGGAAGAACTGAAAGGATTGACAGATTGATTAATATCCCCCAAAATGGTTTTTTTACAACTAAAAAGTCTTTGAAGTACTTTGTATTGTACGGGCGAGTAATCCTGCATTTCATCGATCACCAGATGCTTGACGGCGCTGAAAGGTTTTAACCCCTCCAGTTTCATTTTTAGATAAAGTAAAGGAAAGACATCACTGTACTCATAGGTGCTTCCTTTATGTGTTTTGAGCAGTTCGGGAGTGCCCATCCAGTCATAAAATTCTTTGTAGAGCTTGCGCAAATTGGTGGCAGGAAACATTTTCCTAATGGTGCTGTGCAGCTCGGTGCGCTCTTTACCTTTGATTTCATAGTTGTAATAGAGCAATACATTATTGACAACCTCTCTCACTACTTCATTAAAACGGGTGAGTATGGGTAAACGGCTGTATTGCTGAAATTTTTCTTCAATAAACCAGGCCGGAATGGGTTTTTTATTGACAAAAATATCAGTGGGTTTCAATCCGTTATTTTCAAGGTGTAGCACATATTCGTCTATTTTTTTAATTAGGTTTTCGGAGGATTTAAACTGAATGCGGGCAATAAAATCTAGCTTGTTTTTCTCCAAAAGCTCAGCTACCTGAACATAGAAAGAACGAAACTTAACCTGATAGTCAAATAACTGGTCTGCCAGCTCTTCAAGACTCGTTTCTGCAACGGTTTCTTCACCCAGTTCAGGCAATACGTTTGAAATGTAGCTCGCAAACACTTTATTGGGTGAGATGATTAAAATATCTTTAGAAGAAATGGTGTCTTTAAATTTGTAAAGCAAAAAGGCGATGCGGTGAAGGGCGATAGAAGTTTTCCCGCTACCGGCAACACCCTGAATGATGAGATGATGAGCGTCAGCATTTCTGATGATGGCATTTTGTTCACGTTGTATAGTTGCCACAATGTTTTTCATCTTTCCGGAGGTGGCTTGATTGAGTTCTTTTTGCAACACATCGTCCTGTATGGTGACATCGCTGTCCAGCATATATTCCATCTTACCCTGACGAATACGAAATTGTCGTTTGAGCGAAATATGCCCTATTACTTCTTCATCAAGGGTTTCATAAGAGGCATCTCCCAGTTCATAATCGTAAAACATACTCGATATGGGTGCCCTCCAGTCATACACCAAATTCTGAAGGCTTTTTTCATCTTGAAAATTATGTACGCCCACATAAATGGGTTTGGGATGTTTGTTTCCGTTTTCACAAAAGTCAATCCGCCCAAAATAAGGCACATTTCTCAATCGCACCAAGCGTTTTTTCTTATCAACCGAATGGTCTCCTTGCAAGCCCACATTACTGATGGCCTCCCGCACTGCATTTTTTTCCAGGTGGTCCATATCACGTTTGTGCTCTTCCATATGCACATTCATCTCTCTTACCTCGTCTGATTGTTTTTGAATGCGTTTATTGATGGCACTAATGGCTTTTTCAACTTTGAGGAGTAGGTCTTGAAGATATTTTTTTTCTAATTGTTCCTGAGTCATTTTTATATTTCAAAAGGAGCAACTGCGCCAAAATTTGAGACCGCAAATATAATAAGAACTCTTTTAAGCGGAAAAAGATAGTTGATAATGGGTTTTATTGAAATATGAAATCAACCCATCATAGTTATTTTTTTGTTCCTTCGTGCTTCTTTGGGCAGCTATATCGCTTTAGCTGTGCAACAAAGTCACACAAAGTTTCCGCGAAGTTTCGCAAAGACTTTGTACCCCCAGTTTTTTCTTCTAACTTAATCTTTGACTCCAAATTTCTTCAAAATATCCTCCATCAAACACCATTTGGTGATAGATGATTGCAAAAGGTTTACTCCTACAAAGGCAGTAAACCACAACCAGTTGATGTTGACATAAACAGCCAACAACAAGCTGATGATAATAAACGTGCCGGCTACGGCTCTAATGATTCTGTTTAACATAGTTGTATTAATTTAAAAAGTTAATGTTTTATCACGGTGGTTCAAAGATGGTTTTCAACACTTATTTACGCACCTCTCGGTACTAATTACTATATCGCTCTTTCAATTGGCACCACCACCACTCTTAAAGGGTTTTCAGTTTCCAGGGTGTTGTTATATTGTGTTACCAATTCAAAAAATGGGTCGATTTTTTCTTCCGGAGCAAAAGAAAAGAACAGCAGCGATTCGTTGCCGCCTTTCTCGCCTGGAAACCAGCTTTGCGTGGCAATAATCGAGTTTTTTCCGTTTTTGTAGCCGTCAATTTCTGAGCTGCTAAAGGCCTCGATACCAGCTTTTTTAAACAGCTTGAGAACGTCTTTCTGAAATTCCTCTACAGCCGTTACGATTAATAGTTTCATGATTTTTAATATTTGTTTATTTCTTTTTACCCTTTTCGGAGTCTTTGAGCAACTTTGCTATATGTTGTACCTCAGAGGGCCACAGCAGTTTTTGTCCTATGTCTTACGTCTTGCAGTCCTAAGTCATCGCATCTGACCACTGACCACAACTACTGATTACTAATTTTCTCTGTTCTGTTTTCTTCTTCAACAACTTCCTCAACTTCCGGATACTGCTTTCTCATAATCAGATAATACACCAATGGCACCACCAACAACGTCAGGAAAGTCGAACCAATGGTTCCACCCATTAGTGAAATGGCGAGTCCCTGGAAAATCGGATCAAACAGAATGACAAAGGCTCCGATGACTACCGTTCCAGCAGTGAGTAAAATAGGTGTTGTACGCACGGCACCTGCCTCTAAAATGGCTTGTTTCAAAGGAATACCTTCTTCCAGACGTAGGTTGACAAAGTCAATGAGCAGGACGGAATTCCGAACCATTATCCCCGCCAGGGCGATCATCCCAATAAAGGATGTTGCGGTAAAGAAGGCACCTAAAAGCCAGTGGCCAATCACAATTCCAATCATCGAGAGGGGTATTGCTACCATCATCACCACAGGAGCTTTGAAGTTTTGGAACCAGCCCACGATGAGCATATAGATAATGACAATCACACCCAAGAAGGTAATTCCCAAATCACGGAAAACTTCCAGTGTGATTTGCCACTCGCCATCCCATTTTACCGTAAAATCGTCTTCGTGTTTAGGCTGGCTGGCATAGAGTTCGTTCATGGTGTAGCCTTTAGGTAATGGAATTTCTTTCAATTTTTCTTCCATTCCCAAAATAGCATATACCGGACTTTCTAATGTACCAGCCATATCGGCCAAAACATAGACCACGCGTTTTTGGTTTTTGCGATAAATACTTTTGGGCACAGTTCTTTCCTTTATGCTTACCAAGTCGCCTATTGAAATCATATTACCTTGTTGAGAAGCGATTTCAATCTGTGCAATGGCTTCCGGACTTGCTTTTTCCTGTTCGTCTAGTGCGAGCAAGATGCCCACACGTTGGGTAGCGTTTTCATCATACACATGTGTAATTGCACGGTCGCCCAAAGCCAGATTGAGTGTATGTGCTATTTGTTGTGGTATAATGCCATAACGCATGGCTTTTTCGCGGTCGATATCATAAAAAAATTCAGTTTGGTTGGCTTCCACCATCCAGTCGATATCTACCACATCAGTGGTGTTGTGCAAGATGCTTTGCACCGAATCGGCCACGCGGATTTGCTCTTGGTAATCAGGGCCGTAAATTTCTGCCACAATAGTACTCAATACCGGAGGTCCCGGTGGTACTTCCACCAGCTTGACGTTGGCGTTGTATTTGGAAGCGATTTTCTGAATATCAGGGCGCAGCAACTTAACAATGTCATGACTTTGTAACTTACGGTCACCTTTGTTTTTAATGTTCACTTGAATGTCTGCCGTATTGGAAGCGCCTCTTAAATCGTAATGACGCACCAAACCATTAAACGTAATGGGTGCTGAGGTGCCCACATAGGTCTGATAATTCACTACTTCCGGGCGATTGGACAGGTATTGGGCAATTTCCTGAGTGACTACATTGGTGCGTTCTAAAGTTGTTCCTTCAGGCATATCAATCACTATTTGAAACTCATTTTTGTTGTCAAATGGTAACATTTTTACCAATACGGTTTTTGTGAAGAACATAGCTATTGAACCTAATAACAGTAAGGTGGTAATTCCCAAAGCCATCCAGCGCTTAAAAGGATTATTGAGTAAAGGTTGTTCAAATTTGCTGTAAATTTTATAGATACGGGTATCTTCAATTTCGATGGGCTTTTCGGTTTCTCCGGAAGTATTTTTCTTTTCTTTTTCACGCAGGAAAATATACCCCAAATAAGGCGTTATGGTTAAGGCAACTATTAACGAGAGAATCATCGCAATGGATGCCCCTATTGGCATTGGGCTCATATAGGGCCCCATCAATCCGCTTACGAAAGCCATTGGTAAAACTGAAGCAATGACAGTAAATGTGGCTAATATCGTTGGGTTTCCCACTTCGTTGATGGCATAGAGAGCGGCCTGTTTGAACGGCAGACGTTTCATTTTAAAATGGCGGTGCATATTTTCGGCGATGATGATGGAGTCATCCACCACAATACCGGTTACAAAAACCAGGGCAAAAAGCGTAATCCGGTTGAGGGTATAGTCGAGCAAATAGTAGCTCAACAGGGTCAAAGCAAAAGTAACGGGCACCGAAAGGAATACCACTAGACCTCCGCGCCAGCCCATAGCCAACATCACGATAATGGTTACTGCAATAATGGCTCCGAGTAAGTGAAGGAGTAATTCGCCCACTTTTTGGGAAGCTGTTTCACCATAGTTACGAGTGATCTCTACATGCACCTCATCAGGAATGATCGTAGTGCGCAGGTGTTCTACCTTCTCTACTATAATATCGGAAATTTTCATCGCATCGGCTCCTTTGCGTTTAGCCACTGAAAGTGTCACCGCAGGATATTCTGAAGGATATTTAGAAGCCACTTCATTAAAAGCGGCTCCATACCCAAAACTTACATAGTCTTTTGAAAGCTCGGGCCCATCAAACACTTGAGCTATTTGTTTTAAATATACAGGTTGATTTTGCGAGGTGCCCACAATGAGGTTTCCCACATCATCTACCGTTTGTAAAAAGCTTCCGGTGTTGACTTTAAATTCGGTGTCGTTGCGGTTGAACGCTCCGGAAGTCATTTGGGCGTTGTTGACTTTTATTTTTTCGGCTACACCCAACATATCGACTCTGGCAGAAGCCATTTTGTTTTTGTCTAAAACCACGCGAATTTCACGACTGCGTCCGCCAATTTTGTGTATGGTGGCGACATCGGTTACTTTGCTGATTTCGTGGTTGACTTCATTGGCGATTTGGCTTAGCTGGTAGTCGTCATAGGTTTCGCTCCAGAGCGTCAATCCCAGCATAGGCACATCGTCAATTGAACGAGTTTTAACCAATGGAGGTGTCACTCCGGCAGGTAACTTGTCCATATGCTTCATCAACTCGTTATAAAGTTTGACGTAAGAACGCTCAATATCTTCGCCTACATAAAACTGAACTATAATCATCCCCTGTTCCTGCATGGAGGTGGAATAGACATACTCCACACCTTTGATGTTGGACACCATTTTCTCAATGGGCTTTATGACCCGTGACTCCACTTCCAGCGGACTTGCCCCGGGATACCCAATAAAGATATCGGCCATAGGCACGTCAATCTGTGGTTCTTCTTCCCGTGGGATTAAAAACGAACTGTACACCCCAATGACCATAAACACAATCATTAACAGGATGGTGAGCTTGGAGTCTATAAATAATTTGGCAATTTTGCCGGCTAAACCTTCTTTCATTTTCTTTATTTTGTTGGTTGACTTATTTCTTAGTGCTTCTTTGAGCAACTTTGCGGTATAGGTATAACACAGAGTTACACAAATTTTCCGCAGAGTTGCACAGAGAATTTAGTCCTAAGTCTTACGTTTTGTAGTCTTATGTCTAATATCTATTGTCTAACATCTACCCTTGCTCCATTGTAAAGTTTTTCTTCGGCATCTACAATCACAGCTTCTTCGGCATTGAGACCGGAGAGGACTTCGACTTCGTTGCCAAAACTTCTTCCCAGTCTTAACCAGCGTAACATGGCTGTGTTTTGCTGGCTTACAGTATACACACCTCGTAAGTCGCCTTGAGTAATAATGGCGTCCTGAGGCACGGTGACCAATTGTGAAGCATTTTCAGTTTGTGTTACCGGAAACTGCACAGTGGTATACATTCCAGACTTGAGGGCGTCGTCATTTTCAAGGACCACCTTGATGGGATATTGCCCGCCGGTCATAGAGGAGGAGCTACTCACTTCTGTTACTTTTCCGGAGAGGATTTTATTGATTGAAGTGACAATCACCTCAACAGTCTCTCCGGTTTTGATCTGGTTAATAACACTTTCAGGCACTGTGGCGCGTACTTCAAAGTTGCCTGGTGCCTCAATGGCAATCAATGGCATACCGGGATTGGCCAAATCACCGGCTTCAATAAATCGATTGGTCACGACACCACTAAAAGGTGCGGTGATATTGGAATAGGCAAACTGCGCATCTACTTCTGCTTTCATGGCTTTAGCAGACTCCAGACGGGCTTTGGCCATTTCATAACGGGCGGTCATGTCGTCCAATTCTTTTTGGGAAGCACTGTTTTGAGCAAACAAAGCTGTAAAGCGTTCATAGTCTCTTTTGGCATTTTTGACAGAAATCTGAGCCTCATTGATACCGGCGTTGACCTGTGCACGTTTGGCCTGTAGGTCGCTGTTATTGAGGGATACCAGTAATTGCCCCTGAGAAACCTTATCGCCGATGTTAACATGAACACGGTTGACGTATCCCATCATTCGGGTGCTGAGGGTGGCGTTGTTGACGGCCTCAACCTCTCCGCTAACAGTGAGATTGTTCCCTGAGCTGGCTGCCGGGGCTTTGGTGGTGACTTGTATGGCTGCTCGGTTGTCGCTTGTTGTGTTTTTTTCTGAGTTACCACAGCTGCTGAGGAGCAGCGTGGTGGTTAGAGCTAAAATGCTAAGTGTCGTTGTTTTCATTTTTAATATTTTGCTTTATGGTTTCTCGCAAAGGCGCAAAGGCGCAAAGCGAATGGTTTATTCTCTTTTGGTTAAAAATTCTAGATACGCTTTCGCGAAATTGTATTCAAATACGGTTTGTAAGTATTCCAGTTGTTTTTGGGCAAATTGGGTTTCGCTTTTTAAAAGCTCGGTGGTTTTTTCAAGTCCTTGCTCAAAACGGTTGGTGCGTATCCTTAGGGCTTCTTCACTTTGTTCAACTGCGAGTTCACTGCGTTTTAATTGTTCCTGCAAATCATTGAGCTGACGTTGTGAACGGTTGATTTCTAATTGGCTTTGTGCTTTGTATTGGTCGAGTTCGATGCGTGATTGCTCGAGTTCGGCTTTGCTTTTTTGTGCTTTTCCGAAGCGTTTTCCACCCTGAAATAAATCCCAACTCAATTGAGCACCCACCAGATAGCCATTGGCATTTCCTTGAAAAATTTCATTGCCGTACAATTCGTAGCTTCCAAAGGCATTTAGTTTTGGCAGGAAGGCCATCCGGTCGGCTTTGTTCATTTTCGCGTAGGCTTCAGTAGCCAGCGCCATCGCTTGAATGTCTGAACGGTTTTCGTTAAGGGATGAGTTTTGAAGCGTTGCAAGTTCAGTTACTTCGAGTGTGTCTGTGGGATTCCAGGTTGTATTGGTTTCTTCGCCCATCAGGAAAGACAGATAGTCTGAAGCATTTTGCACGTTGCTTTTGGCTTGTTGCAATTGGTTTTGAACTTCGCTCAATCGCACTTCCACAGCCAGCACATCTGAACGTTGCAGATAACCTTGATTGAAACTGTTATTTGCCAGTTTTAGGTTTTCTTGGGCGGCCTCGAGTGCTTTTTCTAAAACATTTACGGCTTTATGAGCCAGTTGCAGTTGCATATAGGCTTTTTCTACTTCCAAGAGTATGTAATCTTGTGTGCGCTGTCCCTGCAATTGGGTGGCCTGCATTTTGTTTTTGGCGGCTTGACGCTGAAAGATACCGTCTAAATTTATCAAAGGTTGTTGCACTTCAAATCTCGTCGCAAAATTGTCGATGCGCTCGGGGTTGTTGAGGAATGCAGGATTAAAATCATTTTGTGTCAGGATTTCCTGATTGAGTTTGGAACCAAATGCCATCAACGGATTGGTGGTAGTGAACCCAGTGTGAGAGGCGGTGATGTTGGGCAAGAAAATAGCATTTGTTTGCCGGTAGTCGGCTCGCGCCTGCAGGAATTCCTGCTCGCTCATCTTAAGCTTGCGGTTGTTTTCCAATACGCTTGTTAGGGCCTGTTCTTTAGATAGCGGTTTTTGCTCTTGTGCAAAAAGCAAACCTGTGCTTACTATGGATAAAAGTACTACTAGTGTTTTCTTCATCGTTTATCTCAATTTGACAGGACAAAAGTACACCACCAAGTGAGATGAGTCAGTAACCTTTGTTACCAAGTGGGAATTGATTTTGATGAATTAATATATGGGTAAGCTTTGCAGCATAGAGGCTCAGAGAAGCGCAAGGTTTTGCAAAGGAAGCTGCCACTATTTAATTGGATCTTAGTATTGATAGCATCAAATGCTACTATGAAACCACAAAGCTTTTTTAAATATAAGATTATGACAAAGTAAAATCTACCGCCAGTTGGGCATGCAGTTTGGTTGTGTCTAAAAGCGGTAAATGAAAATCCTTTTCATTTAGTAGCATGGGCAATTCAGTGCAACCCAATATGACACTGTCCGGCTCCTTTGGATTCCAAACTTTTCATTTGTTCAATGAAATAATTTTTGGCTTCAGGAGTGAACTTGCCTTGAGTCAAGTGTTCAGAAATATAGCGGTGAATTTCACCAAAGTCTTTCCGGTTGGGATAAACTGTATTGATGCCAAAATTTTTACTGAGATAGCCGGGAATAAAATCCATCGTCATTGTAAGTTTGGTGCCCAGCAGATAGTCATTGGCATTTCCTTAAAAAAAATTCATTGCCGAACAATTCGTAGCTTCCAAAGGCATTTAGTTTTGGTAGGAAGGCCATCCGGTTGGCTTTGTTCATTTTTGCGTAGGCTTTAGTAGCCAGCGCCATCGCTTGAATGTCTGAACGGTTTTCGTTAAGGGATGAGTTTTATAGTGTTGCAAGTTCAGTTACTTTGTGTGTGTCTATGGGATTCCAGATTGTTTTGATTTCCTCGCCCATCAGGAAAGACAGAAAGTCTGAAGCATTTTGCACGTCGCTTTTGGCTTGTTGCAATTGGTTTTATACTTCGCAGAGGAGCACCTCCACGACCAGCACATCTTAATGTTGCAGTTAGCCTTGGTAGAAGCTATTGTTTGCCAATAACCTTTGCTTTTAGAGGTTCGGAAATAAAAAAATTATATTCTTGTGAATAAAACAAAAATTTAAAATTCTATCCCAGTATCAACAGTTACTCTCCAATAAGGTTGTAAGCTCCTTTTACTAAAAATTGTGCCGATGCCGGAAAGGTGTCGGCATTTTTTATTTCAACAAAACCGTTGGATTCTTTTCCCGATTCTATTTTTACTTTTTTAAACTGAAGTCCATTGGTATCAACTTTAATCAATGCATAAAAAATGCCTTCCACTTCTACCACAGCTTTTTTGGGCAAAGCAGCTGCTGAGGTGCTTTCTGTTTCAATCTGAGCATCTACAAACATACCCACGGCAAAGCGATTGGTGATACTATCAGGTATGTGCCCATGAACTTGGGTGGTGCGGGTTTGGCTGTTTACCGTAGTTCCAATTAAATGAACAGTTCCTCTGTAGCTTTCAGAAGAAGTTTCTGATGTTTTGAAGAGAATAACTTGGTCTTTTTTGAGTTTGGGAATATCACGTTCAAAAACTTGCATTTCCAGGTGCATATGATCGTTGTTAACGATTTCCATTAAAGGTTCATTTTCTGAAACATACGACCCTGAACTAATGTATATGACAGAAACGAAACCTGAAATTGGGGCACGTAACTGTACTTGAGAATTGATGTTTTCGGGTTGCAAATTTTCCGGACTAATTCCCACTAAATACAGTTGTTTTTTTAGTGATTCCACACGGGCGACGGCAGTTTTATAATCGCTTTGTGCTTTGAGAAAGTTTTTTTGAGAGGTGATTTTTTCTTCAAAAAGTGTGGCTTGTCTTTCATATTCAGATTTTAAAAAAGCTAATTGCTCGCGGGTTTCTAAAAAGTCTTGTTGCAACTGTATAAATTTTGGGTTTTCTAGGGTGAGTAACACTTGCCCTTTTTCAACTTTATCGCCTACGAGTAAGGATATGTTTTTTACAAAACCGCCCATCACTGCATGAATAGAAGCTTTGTTTTGAGGTGGTACATCAATGGTTCCTTGTGTTCGGATGTAAGAAGGAAAAGAGGAGACGATTAAGCTGCCAATTTCAAAATCGTTAGATTCAAATTGGTTTTCTGTGAGCGAAATCAGGTTGGAGTCCTGTCGGGTTTCTTGAGTATTATTTTCTGAATTTTTACAAGCAGTAAAAATCAAGGTAAGCACGATTAGAAAGAAGATATAGCGTATCATATTTTTTTGTTTTAATTATTAATATCTAAAAGATAGTGTTGTTTTAAAGCCTCTCGGTTGTATAAGAAGAGTGTTTCTAGGAAGCTCAACTGAATTTCCATTACATTTTCCAGGCTTTGAATATATTGAAAAAAGTCAATTTCGCCGTTTTGATAGCTTTTTCCGGCTGTATTTTCAATGGCTTTGGCCAGGACTAAGCCTTCATTTTCAAAATAGTCCAACATTTGGGCATATTTTTTTACTTCGTCTTCAAATCTCTGTTGCCGTCCCTGCAGTTCAAATTGGTTTTGGCGGCTCTCTTCATATGCAATTGATTCTTGAATTTTACTGGCTTGAATTTTAGCTTTATCTGCAGGAAACCAAAGCGGAATTTTTACGCCTAATTGATAGCCAATCAACTGCCTATTGAGCCCTGCATTGGTGCCTTGAAAATATTCTAAGCTCAGTTCGGGCAATAGCTGCTGTCTTTCCACTTTGGTTGCCGCATTGGTCAATTCTAGGTTTTGCTTATGCCATTGCTGCACAGGATGGGAGCTTACGGAAGTTTCTAGAAATACCTTTTTTTCCAATGTAATGATTTCCGGTTTTAAAGCTGTTTCTGACTGAACAAGTTGATCTAAAGTCGTTTTGGCAATTTCAACATCATACATTGATTGCTGAAGCAGGATAGTGATTTTTTTCTGCTTAGCTTGGGCTGTGATTTTTTCTAAGTAATTGCTTTCACCCAGCTCAAAACGCCTGTTGGCTGCGTTGGCAAAATTGGAAAATAAACTGTCTAAATATTGATAGACTGCAGTTATTTCGTGAGCATACAAAAATTGATTGTAGGCTTGTTCCAGATCAAAAAACAATTGGTGTTTGTAGATGTTATAACGGGTTTGCTGCAGTTGTTGCAGAGCGTTAAACATTTTTTTTCGTGACGTATACACTGTAGGAAATGCCAGATTCTGTTTTATTCCAAAAACCTGAAGTGGCTCCTCATTGATTGCCAGGTTGTTTTCGTCATAACTGTAAAATACCTCTGTTTTATCGAGATCCCAAGAAGTTGCTTTTTGTTTTGCGGCTTTTTCTATTTCAAGTTGTCCTGCCTTGAGTGAGGCGTTGTTTTCTATAGCCAAAGTTTTAAGTTCTTCCAGGCTTTGGGGTGACTGTTGGGCAAATGCTGGTAAAGACAATAAAAGCATGAGGATAGAAATGGTTTTGGACGGTCTCATCATATTCTTATTTTCAGGTTTTTTTGAATTTCCAAAAATGGAGTACAGCACCGGCAACACGATTAAGGTGAGCAAAGTTGCCGAAATCAATCCTCCTATTACAACAGTGGCAAGTGGTCGTTGTACTTCAGCGCCAGCCCCGGTTGAAACGGCCATAGGAAGAAAACCAAGTGCTGCGGCAGAGGCAGTGAGAAGTACTGCCCGAAGCCTATCTGCAGCACCTTTTGCCATAAGGGCGTCATTGTGAGCGTGTCCTTCTTTTTTAAGGCTTTTATAGTGTTCAATTAAGACAATACCGTTTAAAACAGCGATACCAAAAAGTGCAATAAATCCAACACCGGCAGAAATACTAAAAGGCATGTCTCGCATCCAAAGCACAAAAACACCCCCAACTGCAGCAAGTGGAATAGCCGTAAAAACAAGTAATGCTTCCCTAACTGAACGAAATGCAAAATACAGCAGTATAAAAATAAGAAGTAAAGCAACCGGCACAGCGATAAATAAGCGCTCTTTTGCACTTTGAAGGTTTTCAAATTGACCGCCGTACTGAATGTTGTATCCCGGGGGCATTTGTATGTTTTCATCAATAAGAGTTTGTACGTCATCTACTACCGATTGTAAATCGCGGTTACGCACGTTGACACCCACTACAACACGTCTTCGGGTATCGTCTCTTGAGATTTTTGCAGCACCTTTTTCATAAGTGATTGCTGCAAGTTCACGTAAGGGAATTTTTTGTCCTAAGGGTGTGTCAACCATCAGGTTTTCAATATTTTGAATGTCTTTCCGAACAGATTGGTCCAGACGCAATACCAAATCAAATCGTTTTTCGCCTTCAAATACGACTCCCATTGTGCTGCCGGCAAAACCCGTGCTGATAATTTGGTTGAGGTCGGCTATATTTAGTCCGTAACGTGCAATTTTGGAGCGGTCATAGTTGACCAGCATTTGTGGCAGACCTATGGTTTTTTCCACAACGATATCAGCAGCACCCTCTACATGGCGAATGAGACTTTCAATTTCGTGTGCTTTTTGATCAAGCATAGCAAGATCTTCTCCAAAAACTTTGATAGCAATATCAGCCCGCACTCCAGTAATGAGTTCATTGAAACGCATTTCAATGGGTTGTGTAAACTCAACCTCCATTCCGGGAATAATACTGAGGGCTTCTTTAAAGGCATCGGCCAACTCATCTTTGCTTGATGCTGAAGTCCATTCCTTTTTGGGTTTTAGGGTGATAATGACATCAGTTTCTTCCATCGACATGGGGTCGGTAGGCACTTCGGCAGCGCCTATTCGGGTTATAATTTGATCAACTTCAGGAAAGTTTTCTATTAAAATAGTTTCAATTTGAGTCGTAGTTTCAATGGTTTTGCTCAGAGAAGTTCCTGTTTTTAATACCGGTTGTATAACAAAGTCTCCTTCATCAAGGGTAGGTATAAACTCGCCACCCATAGTTGTATAAGTGTAAATTGCCAGGGCTAGAAGAATTCCAGCTGCTCCCAAAACAAGTTTTTTGGATTGCAGCGCAAAATTGATGGATGGCTTATAAAGCTTGTGTAAAAAATTAATGAGTTTGAAAGAGAAGTTTTTATCGACGTTTTTAACAGGCTTGATGAATAGCGAAGCCATTACAGGCACATAGGTAAAACACATAATCATAGCTCCAATCAATGCAAAACTAAAGGTAAGCGCCATGGGACGGAACATTTTTCCTTCGACTCCACTCAAGGAAAGAATGGGAATAAATACAATAAGAATAATTAACTGTCCAAAGACAGCAGAGTTCATCATTTTGGAAGCACCGTTGAATGTTATCTTGTCTTTGAGTTTGCGTCTTTCGTGAACGGAAATTCCTTCTAATTGTTTTTGGTTTTTGGTAATTTGAAAGGCGATAAACTCTACAATAATCACGGCACCGTCTATTATTATTCCAAAGTCAATTGCACCTAAGCTCATCAAGTTAGCATCCACACCAAATAAATACATCAATGACAGTGCAACCAAAAGACAGAGTGGAATTACTGAAGCAACCACCAGACCAGAGCGTAAATTACCAAGTAACAAAACCACAACAAAAATTACAATCAAGCAGCCTAGCACCAGATTTTCTGTGATTGTAAATGTGGTTTTGCTAACCAAGATGCTTCGGTCTAAAAAACCATTTATATAGACTCCTTCAGGCAGGGTAGAGCTAATTTCCTCAACCCGTTCTTTGACGGCTTCGATAACTTTTTTAGAATTAGCATCTTTTAGCATCATTACCTGACCTAGCACTTTTTCTCCTTCGCCATTTCCTGTTATGGCACCAAAGCGATTTGCATAACCATAGCCCACTTTAGCAACATCTTTTATGTAAATAGGAAGATTGTTTCTATTAGAAACTACGATGTTTTCAATTTCTTCAATTGATTTTACAAGTCCTTCCCCTCTAACAAAATAGGCCTGATTTTCTTTTTCAATATAAGCACCTCCGGCTACACTATTGTTTTTTTCAAGGGCATCCACCACTTCACTGATGCTGACATTCATTGCTGATAACTTTTCAGTAGTAATGGCCACCTCATATTGTTTGAGTTTGCCACCCCAGCTGTTTACTTCTACTACACCCGGAATACCTGAAAGCTGTCGCTTTACAATCCAATCTTGAATTGTGCGTAACTCGGTTTCGTCATATTGATCTTCATAGCCGGGTTTTACATCGAGGACATATTGGTAAATTTCACCTAAACCAGTAGTGATGGGACCCATTTCTGGAGTTCCAAAACCGTTAGGAATACTTGCTTTGGCCGATTCAATTTTTTCTGCAATGAGTTGGCGTGGAAGATAAGCACCCATCTTTTCTTCAAAAACGATGGTCACAACCGAAAGACCAAATTTTGAAACAGAACGGATTTCCTTGACACCCGGCAAATTGGCCATTTCTAGCTCAATAGGATACGTGATAAATTGTTCAATGTCTTGGGTTGAAAGATTTTGAGATGTGGTGATGACTTGTACTTGATTATTTGTAATATCGGGTACCGCACCAATGGGAATTTGGGTAAGGGAATAAATTCCAAAACCCGCTATAAAGGCTGTAAAAAGTAATATAATCAGTTTATTCTGTAAACTGAATTGAATGATTTTTGATAACATAACACACAATTAGAGATTTTAAAATTGACCACAGATAGTGGTTTCTAGTATAAGGAGTTGTGTTATGTGTATTTAGGTGGTTGAAAAATGTCAAAAGTTGTCAGGGAAGAATAGCTTAGTTGATAGCTAAAATTATCTTGTTTTTCAAAGTTTTTAAATCGTTTGTGTTCGGAAATGAAAAGCTGTCCCAGTAAAGCTACTGCTGTGTGAAATAATGAGGATTCAGAAAAGGGTAATTTGTCGTGGTCGTGTCTTTCGTTTTGTTGATGTTCTTTTTTTTCTTGACCGTAGTGTTTGGATAAAAAAGAGATAATATTATCGCCATAATTCTTTTTATGAAACTGTGCATGTTCAATAAAGTCTTGTAAGCGCAACACATCCCCTAAATTAATATGTAGGCTTTGAAGCATTATCAGAGACGTTAAGAAATATGTGAAAATAACTTTCATCGTGCATTTAATCAGCACAAAGTTAAGTTTTTAAAAACAAAATCTAATTCCATAACAGAAATTTAGAACCATTACAAACTATCTCATTATAAAATCTACCGCCAGTTGGGCATGCAGTTTGGTTGTGTCTAAAAGCGGTAAATGAAAATCCTTTTCATTTAGTAGCATGGGCAATTCAGTGCAACCCAATATGACACTGTCCGCTCCTTTGGATTCCAAACTTTTCATTTGTTCAATGAAATAATTTTTGGCTTCAGGAGTGAACTTGCCTTGAGTCAAGTGTTCAGAAATATAGCGGTGAATTTCACCAAAGTCTTTCCGGTTGGGATAAACTGTATTGATGCCAAAATTTTTACTGAGATAGCCGGGAATAAAATCCATCGTCATTGTGGGTTTGGTGCCCAGCAGGCCGAGATTCTTCAGGCCTTTTTTTTGAGCTTCTTTTCCAATCGCTTTAGCGATGTGAAGTATGGGAATATTGATTTGCGGCTGCACATGGTCATAAACCATATGGGGCGTATTTGCACAAATGATAATGCCCTGGGCACCGGCAGTTTCTAGTTTACGGGCGATTTCTAGATAAGCCGCCTGAATCTTATCCACATTTTGGTCCCGCATCAGTTGAATGTTCAAACTGTATAACAACAAGGGAGGGTTCTGGCTGCCGCCAAATTCTTCACCAGCGAGTTTGTTGATTGTTTTGTAATATTCTACGGTGGAATGCCAGGAGGTGCCACCAATCATGCCGAGTAGTTTCATTTGTTCAAATGTTATTTATAAGATTTTTCAAGGTGAACGAACTTTCGCTTCATTTTAAAATTTTGCGGTATGGTTGTACCACAGAGATTCACAGAGGTTTCACGGAGTTACACAGAGCGTTTTGTCAGCATTTAATACTGATTACTGCTACTGAACACTGAGCCCTTTTTTTTGGAATTTGGTGCTTATAATTTGGAATTTTTTATTTTCCTATTCTCCCCACAGCACAACTCACAAACGACTTGGCTTTTGCTGTTAACGGATTGGCTTCTCCAAAAGCGGGATAGCCCAAAGACAGTAATTTTGACTTTACAGCTTCTAAATCGGCTTCATTAGTATATTCAAAAGAAACGGTATCAGTATCCACATCCACCAGAACGTTTTCAATGTGTTCAATCGCAGCTAATTTTGTGGTCACGGTGTGGGCGCAGCCGCCGCATTTCAGATTTTGTATTTGGAGTGTTGTTTTCATTTTTTTCTTATTAAAAAAAGGGAGCCTCAATTGTTTGCTGCTCCCTTAACTAACCAACCAAAAAATAAATGACTATTATTTCACTTATTTATAGTGCAAATTTAGAATGAAAGCATTTCGCGTACAGTAACTATTGTTACAAACAAATTATTTTAAAGTTGACGGACACACCTCAGCAGTTACAGGGATACCTGCTTTTTTGATTCCTGCAAAACCCCCTGCAATATCAATCAAGTTGTGAATTCCTCTGCTTTTTAAAATGGAAGTAGCAATCACGCTGCGGTATCCGCCTGCACAATGTACATAAAAGTCTTTGTCTGAAGGGAATTCAGCCAAATGATCGTTTAAAAAATCCAATGGCGTTAAATGTGCCTTTGCGATATGTGAGGAGGTATATTCACCTTCTTTTCGCACATCAAAAACGGGAATGTCTTTAGATTCTAACTCTTTTTTAAACTGTTCTGCTGAGATGGATTTAATTTGGTCTACTTGTTTTCCACTTTTTGCCCATGCATCGATGCCTCCATCAAGATACCCGATGGTGTTATCAAAGCCCACACGTGAAAGGCGGGTGACTGCCTCTTCTTCACGGCCGGGGTCTGTCACCAGTAAAAGGGGTTGTTCAGTATCTGCAATCAAGGCTCCCACCCAGGGAGCAAAATCACCATCCAGACCAATAAAAATAGAGCGGGGGATATGTGCTTTTACAAAGTCATTTTGATGACGTACATCAAGAACGATAGCACCGGTTTCATTGGCAGCTGTTTCAAAGGCTTCCGCCGAAAGGGCTTTTGTTCCTCTTTCCAAAACGGCATCAATATCATCATACCCTTCTTTGTTCATTTTTACGTTTAACGGAAAATACAAAGGCGGTGGTGCCAAACCCTCTGTAACTTCTTTTACAAACTCTTCTTTGCTCATATTGGCCCGCAAAGCATAATTCATCTTCTTCTGGTTGCCTAAAGTATCCACCGTTTCTTTCATCATATTCTTCCCACAAGCAGAACCTGCACCGTGCGCGGGATAAACAATCACATCGTCTGCCAGAGGCATAATTTTGGTGCGTAAACTATCATAAAGCATGCCTGCTAGTTCTTCCTGTGTCATAGACGCGGCTTTTTGAGCGAGATCGGGTCTGCCAACATCACCTAAGAACAAGGTGTCACCACTAAAGATCGCGATGTCTTTTCCATTTTTGTCTTTCAATAGATAGGTGGTGCTTTCCATAGTGTGACCGGGTGTGTGTAGTGCCACAATTGTAAATTCGCCCACTTTAAATTCTTGACCATCTTTGGCAATAATCGCATCAAACGACGGATTTGCTGTGGGTCCATACACTATAGGGGCTCCTGTTTTTTTAGAGAGTGTCACGTGACCACTCACAAAGTCAGCGTGAAAATGGGTTTCAAAAATGTATTTGATTTTAACGTTGTCTTTGGCAGCTCTGTCAATGTAGGGTTGCACTTCACGAAGTGGGTCAATGATTGCTGCTTCACCGTTGCTGTGAATATAATAAGCTCCTTGAGCAAGACAGCCCGTATAAATCTGTTCTATGCCCTCAAAGGAGGGAATCTCATTCTTAGTTTTATCTACGTTTTTCATAATTCATATTCCGGCAAAGGCGGAATTTTATTTTTAACTGTTAATACTCAATTCGTATACAAAAATACAAACTTAACAAAGACAAGTTAGTAACTCAGGTTACAAACTCGCCTATCCGGCCGGCAAGCCCCAAAACTCTTTCAGAAGGATGTAAATTGCCATAATAAAAACAAACCATCCAAAGGCATTTTTTAATTTTTTACCGTCAATGAACCGGTTTAACCACACACCCACAAAGATACCAAAAACCGACAAAAGGGTAAAGACCAATAGGAAATTCCAATCAATCGTCATAGTTTCTACATCACCAATAAATCCGATGAGCGATTTGATGGCAATAATGAGTAGTGAAGTAGCAACAGCTTGCTTCATGGGTAGTTTTGCAAACAATACTAATGCCGGTATAATCAAGAAGCCACCACCTGCTCCCACGATTCCTGTTAGAAATCCTATAACAAAGCCCTCAACAATAATTAACGGATAATTGTATTGAATTGCTTCACCAGCTTTGGGTTCAGGGTGTTTATTGACAATCATTGAGTAAGCAGCCGCAAGCATGATGAGTGCAAAAAACACCATAATCCCGATATCTTTTGTCATTGTAAATTCACCAATGTTGAAAAGTTTTTCAGGAATTGTCGGAACGATAAAACGTCTTGTCACATAAACTGCAATAAATGCCGGAATGGCAAATACTATGGCCGTTTTAAATTCTACCAATCCTTTTCTGATGTTTTGAATTGCTCCTACAAGTGCCGACACACCAACCACAAAAAGGGAGTAAGCAGTTGCAGTAACAGGGTTAATGGCAAAAATATAGACAAAGACAGGAACGGTAAGAATGGAGCCTCCGCCACCAATCAATCCCAAAACGACTCCGATAACTAGAGCTGCAATATATCCAAAGATATCTAAAAGTTCCATGAAGTTTTATTTTGTGGCAAAATTAGGACTCTAATTTTTACTACAATGCAACCAAAGTTACAATTCTTCAAGACAGAATCTCGATGTCATTGCGCTGCAGATGTATTTTTCCATTTTTTTCAAGGGATTTTAACAGCCTTGATATGACAACCCTTGAGGTGTGCAAGTCATAAGCAATCTCCTGATGAGTTTTTGAGATCTTAGTGCTGTTAGTAATTCTCACATTTTCCTGAAGGTATTTCCATAACCGTTCATCCATATTTTTAAAAGCAATATTGTCAATCGTCTCCAGCATCTCATCCAAGCGATTTTGATAGCTGTTAAACACAAAATTGCGCCAGCTTTTGTATTTTGAAGTCCAATCTTCCATTTTCTGTATAGGAATCATAACCAGTTTGGTGTCTGTTTCAGCGATGGCTCTAATTTCACTTTTTTTCTGTCCTAGACAACAACTCAAGGTCATAGCACAGGTATGGCCTCTTTCGAGAAAATACAACAACAATTCATCACCATCCTCGTCTTCCCTAAGTACTTTAATAGCACCGGAAATAAGTAGAGGCATGGAAGTAACATAGGAACCTATATCTATGAGCATTTCTCCTTCAAGAATTTCTTTATAAACCCCGGTCTTATTGATTTCGTCGAGTAGTTCTTCTTCAAACAAGTGCCCAAATTGCTTCCTTAACAGTTCCATCATTAAAGTATGCTTTAAAAATACATCTGTAAATGTACATAAAAAACAAAAACCCCACTCATTTGCCGGTTAACTTCTCCCCTGAAATTATACCGGAAGGGTGGGGTTACTCAGCATTTTTTATCCAAGTCAAAATCAAATTGTGGCAAACATAAATACTGTGAGGTTATAAATTTTACGGAATTCCTCATTTTGGAGAATTTATCAACCGAAAACGTTAGAGTTTATACAACTTTTTGCAGGAATCAGTTTATTAAATTAATTTTACATTCATGACAAAAAACATAAAAAGAATCGCTGTGTTAAGCAGCGGAGGTGATGCCCCCGGAATGAACGCTGCCATCAGAGCCGTTGTTCGTTCTTGTGCTTATCACAATTTAGAATCTGTGGGAGTTTTTAGGGGTTTTCAAGGTCTTGTTGAGGGCGATTTCAAACCCCTTGATGCGCGAAGTGTTAAAAACATTATCAACCGGGGAGGAACAGTTTTAAAATCGGCTCGCTCAAAAGATTTTTTTCTAAAAGAAGGTCGTCAAAAGGCTTTTAATCATTTGAAAGAACAGCAAGTAGATGCTCTAGTAGTTATTGGAGGGGATGGATCTTTTACCGGAGCTTCTATTTTTTTCAAAGAATTTGGCTTTCCCATTGTGGGTATTCCGGGCACCATTGACAATGATATTTCGGGTACAGACAATACAATAGGTTATGACACGGCGCTCAATACTGTTGTTGAAGCCATTGATAAAATTAGAGATACGGCAAATTCTCACAATCGGTTATTTCTTGTGGAAGTCATGGGTAGAGATGCCGGTCACATTGCTCTAAACGCCGGTATAGGTGCCGGTGCTGAGGAAATATTAATTCCCGAAGAAGACATGGGTAAAGACCGCCTTATAGAGTCCTTAAAACGCAGTAAGAAATCTGGCAAAACTTCCAGTATTATAGTCGTTTCTGAGGGGGATCAAATAGGTAAAAACATTTTTGAACTGGCAGAGTTCATTGAAAAAAACCTCGAAGGCTATGATGTGAGGGTAACTGTTTTGGGCCACATACAGCGCGGAGGTTCTCCCAGTTGTTACGATCGTGTTTTAGCCAGTAGAATGGGAGTAGCTGCTGTCGATGCCCTAATGGATGGAAAACACGATGTCATGATTGGAACTCAAAATAACAAGATGGTGCTAGTGCCATTTGAAGAGGCAATTAAGAATAAACAAAAAATAGATTTAGAACTGCTAAGAGTAGCAGACATTACATCAATATAATAAAAACAAACTATGATTAAAATTGGAATTAACGGCTTTGGCCGCATTGGGAGATTGGTATTTAGAATTGCAGCACAGCGTGAAGATGTTGAGGTTGTTGCTGTAAATGATTTGCTGGATGTTGAACACTTGGCTTATTTGTTAAAATATGACTCTGTACACGGAAAGTTTAACGGTGACGTTTCTACAAAAGACGGACACCTTTTGGTAAATGGTAAAACCATCAGAGTCACGGCAGAACGCAATCCTGAAAACTTAAAATGGAATGAAGCACAGGCTCATACCATTATAGAATGTACCGGTTTCTTCACTTTAAAAGCTGATGCCCAAAAACATATACAAGCAGGTGCAAAAAAAGTAGTCATCTCTGCACCTTCAAAAGACGCCCCCATGTTTGTGATGGGAGTAAATCACAAAGAAGCAAAAGCAGACGATGCCATCGTGTCCAATGCTTCTTGTACCACAAACTGTCTCGCACCCATTGCTAAAATTATTCATGACGCATTTGGAATCGAGGAAGGACTTATGACCACTGTACACGCAACCACAGCAACACAACTCACTGTTGACGGACCTTCGAGAAAAGATTTCAGAGGTGGGAGAAGTGCGCTTTTAAACATTATACCCGCTTCTACAGGTGCTGCAAAAGCTGTGACCAAAGTTATTCCTGCTCTTGAAGGTAAACTCACAGGAATGGCATTTAGAGTTCCAACAGCAAATGTGTCTGTGGTTGATTTGACTGTGCGCACTCAAAAAGGAGCCTCCTTTGATGAAGTTAAAAAAGTCATTAAAGAAGCATCAGAGGGTGCTTATAAAGGCTTGGTTGCCTATACAGAAGAAGCTGTGGTTTCACAGGATTTTGTATCAGATGAACATATTTGTACGTTTGATGCCGAGGCCAGTATTGCCCTTAATGATAATTTCTTTAAGTTAGTGGCTTGGTATGACAACGAGTATGGCTATTCATCTAAACTGGTTGATCTCTCTGAATATGTTGCTAAATTATAGCGTTTAATTTGAGATGGATATTAATTTATATATCCCGCTCTAGCCACTAAGACTCAAAGTCACCAAGAAGCACTAAGAAAATTGGGTTATGAACAAATTTGAATCGCTTTCTGCAGAAGAAGAAGCAATCGGCAAAGCAGTTGTTGATGCTGAGTTTATAGTTCATAAAGAACTTGGACCCGGACTGCTTGAAAGGGTATATGAAATTTGTTTTTGTCATGTTCTAACAGAAAAAGGATTCTTTGTAAAAAGACAGGTTGATGTGCCTGTTGTTTTTGATGGCATCGTTTTTAATGAAGGACTAAGGCTGGATGTTATTATAAATGATTTGGTGATTTGTGAATTAAAGGCCCTAGAAACAGTTAATCCAGTTTGGGAGGCTCAGCTTTTAAGTCACTTAAAACTCACAAATAACCGTTTGGGATATTTGATTAATTTCAATGTTCCACTAATAAAGAATGGAATTAAAAGGATGATAAAATAACGCTTAGTGAAACTTAGAGCCTTTGTGGCTTTGTGGCAGAACTTTCCTGCTATTTGTTAAACTAAAAAAATTTATGATTTATTCAATAATATGACATTAATCGCAGACGGCGGCTCTACAAAATGTGACTGGGTCCTTTTAGATAGTACCGGCAATCAAGTATTTAAAACCCGCACTTTAGGGCTCAACCCATCGGTAGTTCCTGAGGGAGAACTCTTAAGCCGCATCAAAGAAAATACCGATTTACAAGCCGTTTTTGATCAAGTAAAGGTAGTCGATTTCTATGGTGCCGGTTGTGGTACAGTAACTCCCAGAGAAATATTACACAACACACTTCAAAGCCTTTTTACCAAAGCGAAAGTCACAGTACAAGAAGATATGGTTGCGGCAGCACTGGCTGTGACAGACAAACCCGGCATCGTTTGTATATTTGGAACCGGTTCAAACAGTTGTTATTTTGACGGCAAAACCACCCGAACAAGTGTGGACTCCTTGGGGTACATTTTAATGGATGAAGCCAGTGGCAATTATTTTGGTAAACGACTCATCAGAGATTATTTCTACAAAAAAATGCCTGCTCAAATTGCAGCCGATTTTGAAAAAAGATTTGACCTCACTCCAGATGTCATCAAAACTAATTTGTACAAAAAACCCAATCCAAACACCTATTTAGCCTCTTTTGCCGAATTTATATTTACCAGAGAAGAAGTAAATGGGTATTTTTACAACCTGATAAGTGAAGGCGTACTCAAATTTATTGAGTACAAAATACTTTGTTACAAAGAAGCACAGCAAGTTCCCATTCACTTTATAGGATCTATTGCACACTTTTCCAAAGATATTATCAAAGACTGTCTCAACAGGTATAATTTGGAACTGGGCAATGTTGTTCAACGACCCATTGGTGGGCTGATTGAGTATTACAGAAAGAATAAATTAAACAACTAATGAGCTTTCCATCTATAAACCCTGCCAAAACTAAAACCTGGGCAAAGCTACAAACCCATTTTGATGAGGTGAAAGACCAACCTATGCAAAACTACTTTGCTGAAGACAATTCAAGGGCTGCTCATTTGTCAATTGAATGGAGAAACTTTTACCTCGATTATTCAAAAAACAGAGTAACTTCTCAAACGATGGAGTTGTTGTTACAGCTTGCCGAAGAGGTAAAGCTAAAAGAGGCTATTGAGGCACAATTATCCGGAGAACATATCAATCAGACTGAGGATCGAGCTGTGCGACACACTGCACTACGTGATTTTGAAAATATGCCCAAGGAAGTCAAGCAGGCCCTAAAAAAAATGCGTTTTTTTTCAAAAAAAGTGATTGATAAAAGTTGGAAAGGCTACACAGGAAAGCCCATTACAGATGTTGTCAACATTGGCATTGGAGGAAGTGATTTAGGACCCGATATGGTTACAGAAGCCTTAAGCTTTTACAAAAATCATCTTAGAGTTCATTATGTTTCAAATGTAGATGGCGACCACGTGCAGGAGACTTTAAAAAAACTCGAGAGAGAGACCACGCTTTTTATCATTGTTTCCAAAACTTTCACCACTCAAGAAACGCTTACCAATGCATCAACAATCAGAAATTGGTTTTTGCAAAAAGCAACGCTTTTAGATATAGAATCTCATTTTGTTGCTGTTTCAACCAATCTTAAAGAAGTCCAAAACTTTGGAATTGCTCCTGAAAATATTTTCCCTATGTGGGATTGGGTTGGAGGTCGTTTTTCGCTTTGGAGCGCTGTGGGTCTTTCCATCTGTTGTGCCGTGGGCTATTCTAACTTTGAAAAGCTTTTACAAGGCGCTCATCAAATGGATGCTCACTTTAAAAATACTCCTTTTAAAGATAATATACCAGTCATTATGGCATTGTTGTCAGTATGGTATAATAATTTTTATCAATCAGAATCTGAAGCCATTGTTCCTTATTCTCAGTATCTCTCCAAGTTTGTTCCTTATTTACAACAAGCCATTATGGAAAGTAACGGTAAACAGGTTGACAGAAATCAAAACGCTGTAAATTATCAAACCGGAACCATTATTTGGGGCAGTACCGGCACCAATGCACAGCACGCTTTTTTTCAACTGTTGCATCAAGGCACAAAACTCATTCCGGTTGATTTTATCGCTTTCGCGAAAGCGCTCCACAAACAAGACCACCATCAGGAAATTTTATTGGCCAACTGTTTTGCCCAATCTGAAGCACTCCTTAATGGAACAATGGGAGAAAAAACAGAAAGTCCTTTCAGGGAATTTACCGGAAACAGACCCTCAAACACGCTTCTTATCAAACAACTCACTCCTGAAAACCTTGGAGCACTCATTGCCTTGTATGAACACAAACTTTTTGTTCAGGGTGTAATTTGGAATATATACAGCTATGACCAATGGGGTGTAGAATTGGGCAAAAAATTGGCAAAAGGAACGCTCAATTCTCTACAAGACAAAGTATCTGAAAAATTGCATCCTTCTACAGGAAGGTTGATACAAAAGAGCAAGTCCTAAGAATTTCTCACTCAAAAAAGTTGACTTTTGCATCAATTTTTACATCAACAAATGGGAGTTCCTTTGAATTGCTTTCGAGTCTTTTGATGAGTAATGCGGCTGCTTTTTCGCCAATCATACCGGCATTTTGATCGATGTAGTTCATTTTTGGAAACGTCAAAAGTGCATTTTTATCATTTGAAAAACCAATTACCTTTACTTTTTTAGCTTTCCTCGCATTTTGTGTTAACAAACAGTTTTGAAACATAATTCCAGAGCTATTGTCTGCTGCTATCACAGCATCTACAGGGTTTTTTTGAATCCAACTGAACAATTTTTTGTGCATTGCAGACCGGCTCTCCAAACAGAGTTCCATAACATTCTCTTTTGCAATCGAAGATTCTGACAACGCTTTTAAATATCCTTTTCTTCGGAGTTTGCCTAGATTTAAATTGTTTATCGAACTTAAAAAAGCAATTTTTTTATAACCCTTTTCAATGAGTTGTTTTGTAACTTGATAAGTGATCTTTTGATCATCTACACCCACTTTGTCACAGTTTATTTGGTCTGATAAACGGTCAAACAACACTAATTTTTGAGGGTCAATATTATTTTTAATGTGGTTAATATCACCGCTTTTGAGTGTTTGAGCAGCAAGAGAAATTAAAAAACCATCCACACTGCCACTTTTTAAAAGCCTTACTTTTTCAGCTTCATTTTTTGATAATTCATTACTGATACATACCAGGGTATCATATCCCTTTTTGGAGCATTGTTTTTCAATTCCAAAAAGCACTTCAGCAAAAAATGAATTTAAAATATCAGGGATAATGACTCCAATGGTTTTTGATTTCTTATTTCGTAAACCAGCACCCATTTTATTGGGTTGATAATTCATTGCCTCGGCAAGTTCTCTAACTCTAATCTTCGTGCTTTCAGAAATATCATCAGCGTCATTCAGTGCTTTTGAAACTGTTGAAATTGACACACCCAGAAGTTTTGCTAACTCTTTTAATGAACTCATCTTTAAATAGGTTTTTAGATTTTAACTAAAAAAAGCCTCAATAGAAGACCATTGAGGCTTAAATTAATTAAACAAAATCAAAAAAATCACTTTACTTTTTAATCACCTGATAAGAGGCTGTTAAGCCCTCAGCAGTCACTTTCATAATGTAAGTGCCTGTTGCCAGGTTTGAAACATTCACTTGAGAAGTCGTTGCGCCTATCTCTTGTGAAATCACTTTTT